>MDTA01106394.1_pt1 | contig 18128 bp, 32 predicted proteins | sample 811151 | NCBI WGS metagenome assembly MDTA01 (sample SAMN05326648, study PRJNA326480) | marine metagenome | isolation source: seawater | place: Indian Ocean: South | collected 2010
AACGGCTGGGGTGAATACTCCAAACTTGTACTCAAGGAACTAGAGACTCTAGCATCAGGAATCAAGGAGCTTAATGACAGCATTAATGACATGAAGCGTGAGATGACCGAGATCCGTGCAAAAGAGGATAAGGTTCAAGAGTTGACCAAGTGGAAGGAGCGAATTGATGAGGTGGCTTCACCAACTCAATTAAAAGAGTTACAATCACAGGTCGACGAGTTAAAATCATTTAAAACACAAGCGGTCACAGTGTTTGCTGTTGTGCAATTTGGAATGGCTGCGATCTTGTTTTTTGTAGAATTCATGGGGTAGCAAGTGAGAATAGACGAAGCTAAATTAAGAGAGACAATTAAAAGATTACTTATTGAAAGTAATGATCCTGATGCTATAGTAAAAATGGAAAATCTTTTGGATAAATTGCCAACTGGTTTACAGTCAACAACGCAAGAAGGCAACATTGTCTTGGTGCATTCTAGGAATCTATATGACTCATATATGAAAAATGTTGCATCAGCATTAGATGGTGCAGGAGGAACTCAGTTTGGTCAAAACTTTGAATCAATACTTTCTCAAGCTGCAACTCAACTTGATGTATTCAGTAAAGAAGCATGTGTTGATTTAAATGCAAATCAAGCAGGAGATTTTGAATTTGCTGATGTTGCAACGATGGCCGATGCAAAGATAGGCCCGGTAGGTATTCTTTATAGCGTTAAAAATAGTTCTAAACCGCAAGCACCTACTGGAGAAATAACACCAAAACAATTTCAGAAAGGTGTTTTAGGCGCAACAACTGCAATACCTAAAGCTAAATGGTTTGCTCCAGGTTTTATATCAAGCTTTATGGATAAACAGGTTACAGAAAGAATAGGTATGCTAGGCATAGGCTTTGTTGTTGATTGCTTTATACCCGATATCGAAAATGGTTGCCCCATTGCTGCAGCTGATAAAGGTGGTTTTCCTGCAACAGATAATATACCTCATCTGTTTTCTGTCGAAGGGACTAAGTATTATCCGTATTCTAAGTTGCAATCACTATTCTACTATAATTTTTTAAATGCACGTGGCAAAGCTTCAAAAGAGAGCACAGTTACAAAATCTATTTATGATCTACCTAAACCAGGACAACCAATAGATATAAAAACTATTACAGAATTTAATGATTTACTTATTGACAATTATATAGGAGGCTATTCTGTTGTTCCTATGCCTGTTCCTTCAAGTGATGGCAAAATTGACTATGATAAAGACGGTAATATAATAAAAGCAGTAGGTCAGAAAAAGATATTTGTTGTAAAGGAAGCAAAAGTACCTAGCATATCTCTTGATATATCACAATTGTCTGATGATGCAAAATATACAATTGAATTTATGGAAAAAGATGATTTTAAGAAATTTGTTAAAGGTGATGATTATACAAAAGGTTCACAGCTATTGACCATAATGTCAGGTCGGATAAGAAAACCTTTTCCAAAGGCCAAACTAGGCACAGATGGTGCACAATACCTCGGAAGTAGACCTGGTGCAGGCCCGGGAGATGCAAGAGCTAATGCGAGTACAATAGCTAAAGCATTTCCTCAGGGTTATCAAAATATGCTTACAACGACACCACCTTCAACACCAACCGCGTCGAAGCAGGGTTTTACAACGCAAAGAGTTTTTATTGCAGTTACACCTTTACCTCCTAGCTTGTATAATTCAGTCAAAGGAGATGACAAGAGTGCATTTAATTTAATTAAATATCAAGTCGCAAAACTTTTGGCCATGGCTACTAAGCAAGAAATAAGTGTTAAGTCACCACTCAACAACGATGCACAAATTTGGGATGAATCAACAGAAACTTACATAGCTGTTCCATCAAGCTATATGAAACCAACCCCTAGCTTAGAAGACCCAGAAGCGAGAATAGAAACAGGCTTAACAGGTCGCCCAGATCGAAAAGCCGGCGGTCTGGCTAAGCCTGACAAATATATATACGGTAAGCATTGGGCAGACTACGTAAAAATTATGAAAGATGTGCTAGCAAAATATTCTGCACCTGGCAGCCCGGAAGAGACTGCAGAAGTTGCTGACGCTTTGCAAAATTTTCTCGGTCAAACATCAATAATTAATGAAAATTTTCCAACTTTATCTCGTAGTGATATGCTTGCAATATTGACTGAAATGAGAAACAGATTAAACGCACAGATAGAAGCACTTGAGTACTCTGAATTTATTGAAGACACTAATGAATCACGATTACGCAATAAGATTCTTGAACAAATTAGTATTAATAGACCGTTATTTGATGAGCTTCTAGTGACAATTAAAGAATACTTCGAAGCAATTCTAGCTAATGTTGAAGATCCTGCGACGGCTATAACGTATCTAAATAATCTAAATTTAATACTAACAGATGGTATTGCAATGATTAAAGAAAAACAATCCGGACAAGTTGCATCAGGACCTTCATTAGATTCTATCAATATCAATACACAAGACGATAACATGCCTGATAATGTTGAAAATTTATTTGGTCCACAAAATCAACAAGCACTGCCTCAGCAAAATGTTAAGTCTGTTGCAGAAGCCAAACTTTACGAAGCCATACTCAGAAAATTACTAGCAGCTTCTAAAAAGCGCAGATAGTTATAGATAAAGCGGGGAACAGATAAATGAAAGTTGTTAAGTCATATACCGATCGAGAGATTCGTATTATCTTAGAAGCCATTGTCGAGGATGCGGTCCGGACTCACGATCTAGCTAGGATATTGAGGGAAAGCAAGGATAAAAAAACTGGAGGCATCGAAGTAACTGAGCGAGGTGAACGCACCATCGAACAAGTCTTAGGATCAATTGCATCAGTCATCACAATCGAACTTCCAGTCATTGGTTGGATATTGGGACCACTATTAGGATTTCTCACGTTCACAGGTGCTTCAACAAGTTATGTTGTTAGACTAATTGAAGACAATATGGATATTAATCAACTAGTTAAAAAAGTTGAAGATAAGGCTGTAGATATATGCTTGACTGCAAACATCCCTATTGTTGGAAGAATAGTACCGATTGCCGGTAAAGTTGCTGATAGGGTCTTAAAAATATTAGAACCTGATGCTGATCCTGGGGGAGGTAGAGGTGCTGATGCTAGATTGACAACGCTTCTTTTTAGAAAGTCAGTAATGAAGAATCAGGCAGTTCGTGAATCTATCGAAAAACACATGAAGTATCTCATGAACAAGGGCGTTACTGTGAATCAAGCTGCATCAATTATTTATGCAATTGATTTGATGCTAGACATCTTAACAGCTGCTCATATGAGTAAAGGTAAGACAGTAAAGAAAAAACAAGGAAAGAAGAAGGGCATTAAAATTCCTGGCGGAAAAGAAGGATTTATAAAGATAAATGACGATCTCAAGCCTCCTTACTCGTATCTTAAGGGTGTAGATCCGGACGATTCTCTTGAGCAAGACATCGACCGCAAAGTCAAGAGTGCTATTGAAGATGAACCTGATGATGGTATTATTGATGTTGATGTAGAAGAAGTTTTGTTCGACAATGAGGACGAAATCAATGTTTCAGGTGTTCCATATAAGATGAGAACAAGAGAACTCCCACCTCCAGATGACTTTGATCTAGAAGATGAACAACGCCTGCTAGGTACTGATGAGTTCTTGAGAGGCTTGCAAGATGATCAGATTGAAAGATACGGTGATGATTTTGAAATTGACTCGGAAGAACAAACAGATCCTGATGATTTTGATCTAGATGAGATGCGTTATGTGAAAAATCTCAAAGAACAGATTGAAGTAATTAAAATTATTAACAGAGTTTTGAGGTAGTTATGATCCCACGACAAGTTGCTAAGCGGAAACTAACCTATAATCAACTGCGCCAAGCAATACAAAGAATGATATTGCAAGAACAGAAAGTAAGTGATGAAGTAGTAACAGCGGAAACTGTCGATCTGTTTATTAAAAAATATCTCGCTAGTACAACAAAGTAATAGTGGGTTTTATAAATAGACTTTGCTCATTATAGTTACTATTAAGGAGAAACACTAATGAGCACGTCAAATGTAACGGGTAGTATAGGACTTAATACACTTCTAGAAGAGCTAGAAAAGCTCGTAGATGATGAGAGGTGGGTTGACGACACGCTAGCGTCAATGTGTAAACCTACTTATAATTTGCAATTTGACAATACAGAGAGTGACAGGATATGGCTGTTTAGTGAATCGCACAAGACATTCTATCCTTACCCACATGGTATATCAATTGAACCAATGGATGAGTACTCTGCGGATGACGAAACAACCTATTGCATTATAGGTAATGATCTTGTGAAAGTGCCTTCTGAATACGTCTTTGAAATAGGATGGAATTAATGTTAGATCATGTTGCAATAGTTGTCAGTGATATTGCAAAAGCAATCAAATGGTACTGTGATAAGTTTGAAACTGCAGAGATCATTCATCAGGATGACACGTGGGGAATGATTAACATCGATGGGCTTCGGGTTGCGATGGTTCTCAAGGATATGCATCCTCCTCATATCGCTATTTGCTTGCCGGGAAAAGCACCAGACGGTGTCGGAGTACATAGAGATGGATCTAAATATATTTATGAAGAAGATCCGGATGGTAACGTGATTGAAACTATTTGGTGGGAAAAGTAGTTTATTATAACAACTTGACTCTCGTGGTGCGTGTAAATTATATTATTACTGTGTATAATTATTATGTACAAAAAAAAGGAGTTAAGTATGAAAAATTGTTACATGACTAAAGAACAGACTGAGAATCTGCTTATACGTCTACAAACTTTTGAATCTGCACTGTACACAACGTTTGATAACTTTGGATACGATTTAAATGAAAACCTAGGGAGAAAGAATGCGCTCCTATCGCAAGCGCAAGAGAAAGAGCTAGGTAAAATCTTTAAGAAAGAATACGGAGGTGACGAGGTCATTGTCGATGGTGCACCAGGAAAACCAGATATCGTTCTTAAGGCATTATCACGTGAATTAGAATGCAAATTAACATCAGGATCTGGTTCTAAATATAAAAGCTTTAGTTTGCAAACAGACTATGAAACTCTTAAAAAGAAACAAAAGCTAGATTATTTATACGTGTTGACTAATCCAGCATTTACAAAGTTTTGTGTCTTGTTCTTTGATTCGTTAACAATCAATGACTTTCATCCTCCAGCCAATGGATCGAGAGGTAAGTCAAGAATGAAGAAAGCATCAGCACTTGAGAAAGCAACAGTCTTATGGGGAGAGTCAATCGACATTAATCAAAAATATGTAGCTAAGTACGAAGAACAAGTCCAAGCAGCAGTATCTGCAAAGACTAGAAGATTGGGTAGCTTAAGAGCTAAACTTAAGACAACACCTGCGGGTGCTACAGTTGAACAGGCAAAGATAGCTAAATTAATCACCAGCGAGGAGGAACGTTATGATAAGAAAATTAATGCATTTATCGAAAAAATTGATTACTGGAAAAATGCCGATAAAAAGTTTAGTTTCGTCATGGAAGGAGTCTAGAGCCTTTGTTGCAAAAAATGATCATAGAAACATGAGCTTGAGTGGGCCTGAAATTGTATTCTTACTGTTTTGTATATACGGATTACTTCTTACTACACCGTTTAGAAAAAAAGATGAGGATGCAGCATGAATATATTGAAAAGGCTCGTTGAAGAAATAAACTTAATATTAAGAGGTTACAAAGGTTATGGGGCAGGACATCCTTGGAGCCCTAAGCAGTCGACTGGCGGCTTGGGCAAGTCACATGTTGAAGAGTTTATCGAGCAACATGAGGAGAAAAAAGAAGATGAGGAAGAAGCAAAACAGATCAGAGTCAGTAGAGCATTTACAGAGCGAGATGACGAAGATCCCCTTTGAAATAGGAGACAGGGTAATCTTCTCAGATTTACTCGGTCATGATGAAAAAGCTTGGGGTATGGATAGGATTGACTTCATGATTATGAAGAACTACATAGGAAAGGAGGGGAAGATTACAAGTATGTTTACTGACCCTAACATTCCTTATCCATACAACACTTTTGTAACTGTTCAATTTAGTGACGGTTACGCTGTATACGACGCAAATCAGTTTGCATTTGAACCTGCACCATACAAAGAACCTAAGGTTTTAGACTTTATGGCAGCTAAAAAAAGATTACAGAACCAAGGAGAGCCAAAATGAATTCTATAATAAAAAAATACGCTGATACTTTTAAACTTAAGAAAGTCAACAGCAAAAGCGATATAAAATTTTATGATGATCAAGAACTGGTTTCACATATCAAAACAAATGATATGAAGACTTTCAACTATAAGTCTATGGGAAAGTGGAAGAAGTGTAGAACAGGAGAGCTAATTTACATGATCTTAAATAACATACCAGCACACGAGTAAAAATGTACGTAGATTACAAATCAAAATGCTTATACCGTCAGAACATGACAACAGAAGAGGGGCATGAAGTCTTATCCTGTGTACACGCTCTGACTTGGTGTCTTCCAGGAGGAACTACACCGATCACAACAAGAACAAGAATAACCGTCATCACAAACTTTGATGACGTACATACACCCAATGTAATTACAGCAAACATTGAATTATGGCGTGAGACTGGCTGGATTATCATGGAGGAGATGTTTGACGAGAAAATGCAGTTCAATTTTATTTCAGAAGAAGATGTTGAGAAATACTGTTTAGATATATTAGAACTATTTTTCACAGGTAAGCTGTCAGGAGAGATCGGATCGGATCCGGATTACCCACCTAAGATTAAATCAAAGAGAAAGAAAGAGAAAGTAAAAGACGACAATGTGCCTAAAGACCCGATCAAAGAAGCATTACCTGAAGCTGACCCTGATTTTATTTTAGAAAAGTCTGAGCCTTCTCCGGATTTTGACTGGTTATAACACATAATTATACTTAAAAAGGAGATAACATGGGTGGATTGGGCGGACATATGTCCCACATACATGAAGACTTAGATCTGACATATCAAGAAATACTTAACATGCTTGGTATGATTGCCAGAACTGAATTAGAAGTAACTGAGAAAGTCGACGGATATAATCTCTTCATAAGCTACACTGTAAATGAAGACGGTGATATTCTCATGGATGGTGATGTTAGAGCTTATAGGAATAAATCAGACGTCAAAAAAGGTGGAATGTCTCCTGATGAGTATGCCTCCAAGTGGAAAGGTCACCCAGCTGAACAAGGCTTTATGAAAGGTTTTACAGTTGTTTCTCGGGCACTTAAGACACTTTCAGGTGAAGAGCTAAGGGAAATATTTGAAAACGGAGACAGGTATCTAAACATGGAAATCATGTATTACGATCCTGCAACGGGCAAAGACTCAAATATCATCCACTATGGTGCATCATATATTGTCATGCATGGGCTTATGGAAGGTGACGATATGGACAGCGAAGCCATAGAGGCTTTCAATAAATTAGTGTCTGCATTGCACTTAGCTGAAGTAGAACTAGATAATCAAATGTGGAGTGTTAATGGTCCGACTGTTATAACTCTCAATAACATTGAGGGTGGAGAAGCACATCAAAAACTAATTGATGATATCACAGAATTTTCACAAAAGTCAGGAGGTCTAAGTAGTAGAGTCCACGATTATGCTAAAATGCAATACAATAAAATCTGCGCTAGCAACGGGCTTTCTGGGGTCAATTGTTCGGGATTATCTGATATAGTTTTTCAATTTTTTGATGATGCTATTTTAGATATTAAAGTGGCTAAAGAAAAAAGAAGAGTAGCGTACAACAGTTTTAAAAAGACTCTTTCGTCTGAAGATAAAAAGATTGCTTCGAAATTGGGTACTGAACAAAATTCTATTAAAATTATTCTCGGTATACTTCGCCCACTCGAGAAGATTATTAGTGACTTTGCAATTGAGGTCTTGAGAGATATCAAGAGCGCGTTTGCTGTTGATCATGATGCGACTGTAAAAAAGCTAAAATCAGATCTTAGCGATGCAATTAAAAAAATTAAAAGAATAGATAAAGAGAATAGCTTTGATCTAGTTAGACAGCTTGAAAAGTTAGGAGATCCTGAGTTAGCAGTTACATCTTCTCTAGAGGGTATAGTCTTTAAAGCGCCTAACGGAAGAGTTTATAAGCTGACAGGCAGTTTTGCAATGCTCAATCAAATAATCGGAAGAGCGATGAGAATGAGAGAACCTGAACCTGACAGTGATCAGGATACTATTACTGAGTCTAAGATCAAGTCTCTAATTAGACATGTATTGTCTAATCGTTTTTAGAGAAGTCAAAGTTACTCATCGCAACCGGCCATATCACTTCAGCAATCTCCTTGCATGCTTCAGCGACTCTTCTAATTTCCCACTGTGCATGACTGTCTAGTCTCAGTGATATAAATTTTACTAGATTGTTGAGATTTACTGTGCCGTAGTACTCAGTGTAAAGATTCTGCGGGAGTATCATTCTTGCCTGTTCTCTACAAACGCCACGATCGATAAGTGTCTCATACGCTTGAAGACAGTCGTTGGTTTTGTATTCTAGTAATTCAGATACTCTCATTAGACTCATTGTAGGATAAGCTTGGGGATCAATGAGCTCTTCATTACTTGCCTGTCGATCACTCTTGTGTTGTGTCCTGAAACTTTTAGGTAGATAAAATTTTAAGTTTGCATCAGTATATCTACGAGATATCTCATTGTAAGACCAAGTCCGATGCCGATGATGCTGACTGCGGACAAAAAGAGGCACCAGAAAACGAAATGTGATAACGTTATGCTCAAGCGTCGAAGTATGTTTGTTTCGACACAAGTACTGAATAAGTTTTCTATCACGTCCGTCGATTTCTTTCTTCTCTTTCCCAAATGACACCCGAGCTGCATTCACTATAGTGAGATCATTACCCATGTGTTGTATATATTCTACTGATCCGATATCATCATCATATAAATTAATTTTCTTTATCATTTCCTTTTCCTGTAAATTATATAATTTAAAATTATAATATAACTATATTTATTATTAAGAGGTTTTACAATGAATAATAATAAACAACCTTACGAGAAATGTATCATAAAAGTTTTAAAAAAAAATAAAAGATCAAAATTCGAATCACCAGAGATTGGAACAGAGCTCTATGTCGTACACTCTTTTACAAACAGCTGGGGTACAGAAAAAATAATCGGTATATCTCAGGAGGGTAAAGAGTGGTGGACAACATGCAACAGCATTGAACTGGTAAAAGATACAGCGTTTGACACAAAAAAAGCACTTAGTGCTTGGATATCAGCTACTCATATTCCAATGTTTATTAATCCTAAAAAGATTGCAAGGAGTGAAGAAGCAGCAGAGTGTGAAATACTTTCAAAGAATACAAAGGGTAAACAATGGATAGCTACAAGAATGCTCCGAGATTCGACAGGAAAAGAATTAACTGGTGCTGATCTTGCAAAAAGTCTCAACACTTATACAGAAGTTTATGTCTCTCTGTGGTATGCTAAGAAAATTGGATTCTTATCTAAGTAAGGGATATTTATAGAAAACAGGGTTTGATATGAAAATAACAGAGTCACAGCTTAGAAAAATAATTAGAAAATCAATTGCTGGATCAGCACCATCAGATCAGAAGTCAGATCAAGATGCAGGTGAAGTTGCACTAGATGGAGTTGAAGTTAAAACATCAGACGGGACTTATCGATTATCTATAGTTGACGGCCAATTAAAATTAACCTATCAGCATATAGACGAAAAAGAACCTAACGAAATACAACATGAGTCTCCAGAATTTTTTAAAGGGATCGCAAACATAATTGACGGCATAAGAGATGCTGATCAACCCAAAGACCCTTCAAATATGAATACAGATAATCGAACAGGCGCATTAAATAGAATAATTTTTAAGATGTTTCCCGAGAATGATATGGGAGCAATTCTTAGAAGAATAAGAGATTATAAATTTATTTAAATTAACATGTAAACTCTACTAACTGTTTGTATAATATAAACAATTAAAGGAGAATAGCATGGGAAATTTTGCAACAGCAAAAGCTGTTACATTTTTAGACACTGAACTTACACACTTAGATCCAAATTTTAGTGCACTACTTGAAGTCTGTTTTATAACAGACTGGGACAATGGAACACAATCTATATTTCACACAAAGATTAAACCCACTCAGGAAGATTTAGAGAGTGCTAGTCAAGAAGCATTAGACATTGTCGGTTATAATGAAGAAGATTGGGCTGACGCTCCAACATTTGATCAAGTGGCAGATAAAATTGCTGCCTGTCTTAAATGGGGACCACTTGTCGCACATAACGCACAGTTTGATGTTTCACATTTAAAAGCAATATTTGAGAGAAACGGTTGGAATGTCAAGCCAAAAGATTACAAACAAAAAGATGCACTCTATGTCGGTTACCCAGTAATTGACACGTGTGCGCTTTCTTATCTTTATTTGGATACAGATCGCCAGAATTTAATGGTACTAAGGGAGCACTTCAATATTGATCCGGAAGGTGCACACGGTGCTAAAAAGGACTGCGAAGATTGCAGGACTGTTTTTTACAATATTATCGGTAAGACTTTGAGTTAAGAATGCCACGTAAGAAGAAAGCTACAACAAAGAAGAAACCTGCCATCAAAAACATGGTAATGCCTGACGCAGTCAGTGTTGGTGATGTCTGCTATTTTTTATCAGCTGATAACACTATTCGTACGGGTGAAATTATCCAGATATTGGGTAAAGATGACACCGGGCCTGCAATCAGAGTCCAGTGTCAAGTTAACGGTTCTTATCATGCTGTACCTATCAGACTGGCGGCTTGGGATCAGAAGTCTCTCAAAGGTATGAAGTGGGACGTAAAGGCAGATCTCAAGAGGCGTGTAGATGATGATAATTAAGGGAGACTTAGTTTTGTTTCACGATAAAGCTACAGACGACGATGATGATCCTTACTGGAATGCATTTGCAATGGGACCACCTTACGATAATAAACTTGGTTTAGTCCTCAGGCCGGGAGGATATAAATCTTCTTACGTATATTTTTTTGGATTGGAAGGGACTGATCAGCGGGTCTGGAATTTATCCCATCACTACCTTAAAGTCATATCAGTAGCAGATTAATTTAAACGATCTGTTTAAAGAAAGTATAATGTTCATTGGAGGATATTATGCTTTCTTTTCTTTTATTTGCATTAAGCTGCCAATCTGACGTATCTATAATTAAACGTCTTGAAGATACATCAAACAAAACAGAAGTTGTCTATGTAGAGGTTGAAGGAGAACCCGGGCAAGAAGTAGTTGAGAATCAAGAGCCGGGCACAGAAACAAGAGACACAGGGCCGAACACCACGCAGCCAGACTTATCAGGTGTTGTGGGATTAGCAAGATATCACTTTAGGCAGATTGCATGTCCAGCATGTGTCGGTGAGTACAATGAGATCAATATTACGACTTATTTAAAATTACACTATCCAACAACAGGTGATTATCTAGAACACTATCAACCTGTTGGAACTTGCACAACAAACCTCTATGATACATATGTTACTAGTCAGCCAAAACAATTTAACTCGACACCCGCATTCAGAGGGAATAGTCAGCCGCTACCATTATACTCGATAGGTCAGAGTGAGTGGCAAGGCAGTGTTCAATACGAATACCAGTATGAACGATTAACTGATCACTCCATTACCATTGATAACATTGTTGTGCCAAACGCGTTCAAGACTGTAGAAGGGTTCGACTCAATTGAACCCTATACACTACTCTGGATCGATCCAAGTTATGCATTTGACGCAGCAATCCTGAGAACTGGCATGACTTTTGTTTGGTCACCAGCAACACCTGATGCACAATTTGAAGTTATTGTTGCAGTTTATAGCTGGGATGGAAGTCAATTCTTAGGTGCTGTTTCCTGCTTGGAGAATGACTCTGGTGCTATCTTTGTTCCTTCCACCTATTTACAATCATATCCTGCAGGAAGCCTTGCTGCTGTTCATCTGATACGTCACAGAATGAGTGAGGTTGTATCTCCTGAGCTCGGAGGCAGAATACAAACACACATGATGTGGGAAGTTATTGGAACAGGAAGAATAGAGTAAACTATCTAGTGAAGTTTGTCATCTTCGTTGATAGTTATATGTAAAGTACGGAGGTATTGTGAAATTAAATAGAAGTGTACTACGCAAAATGATTGTCGAGTCTTTGTTGCAAGAGCAATCAACAGCAGATAAAGTTAGAGAATTGCAAGCAGATTGGTTGTATATTTCCGATGAAGTCGGTGATGAGCACAAACAAGGAAAATGGGGTCCGAAAACTCAAGAATACTGGCAGAAATTTCTTAGTAATTATGGAGATGTAGTTGAAGAACTTACAGGTATTCCGGGCTCTGAACTAGCTAAGGAAGGAGGATGGTCTAAACAAACTAAATATGCAAAAAGCATGTCAGGCGTTTTAAAGTTTATGATGGATATTGACGATAAGCCGGAAATAACACGAGAAAAAACGAAGAAAGCATTAGATTTAAGTGACGTCGGTGGTGATCTCCCTGGTGATACTTCTGGTAGAAAAGAAGGTGCAAAAGAAAAACCTAAAAAGAAAGAAGAACCTAAACCCAAGCCTAAACAGACAATGAGATACAAAAGCTCTGAAGGTGCAAATGGTGTTTCAGTAGATCCACTAAGAATAACTCCAGGTGAAATCACAGCTTTATCAGGCCAAGGTGTATTAAAGATTAATAGTAATTTAATGTTTAAGGATTTGAGACGCAAGAACTTCTACGATAGATTTAGAGAAGCTGACGGAAGTAAAGTCGATGATTCTCGTATTAAATTCCTGGCTAAAAGAGCAGTCGAACAAAATAAAAACATTACTAATACAGTCAAGGGCAGAATCATTGATCAGCAAAAAAACAGTCTGATGAGCAGCAAATTTAAGGGATCACGTGCTTTTCCTATTGAACCGACAACCAATCCGGTTACAAAACTAGAAGTTACAGCATTTTTACACTATCCAGACACTCAAAAGTCCGGTGATCCAGTTAGTAATTGCATTTTATTCTTAAGGTACGTTGCAGACGGAGACCCAGTGCCTCTCATTAAGGTTACAAACTTATTGTATAGTAAATCAAAAGGTATTTATGCTAAACCTAGTGTTAACGAATCGAAACAATTAAACAAAAACTTTCTTAGGAGTCTCATACTTAAAACTCTTAAAGAGCATGGAGAAATATAATGGGTTTAAATTGGCCAAAGAGTGGACCGAATCATGTCCCAAGTTATCAAATATCTGGATTACCTTATGTGACTCAGTCAGCAGCAGGTGAAGCCGGTGCAACAGTAATCAAACACACATTTCCTTTTGTGACCAGATACTTCCAGATAGGTAACCAAAGTGCTAACAAACTTAGGGTTGGCTTTACAGAAAACGGTGTCAAGGGAACTGTAACAAAAAACTACTTTATTGTTGAAGCTGGTATTGAAGCTGCTAATGCACCCCGTATTGAAATTAGATGTAAAGAGCTTTATTTTTTACAGAATACTGGGGGTAATGCAGCATCTTTTGAAATACTTGCAGGATTAACTTCTGTGCCTCACGATCAAATGCCTATCTTGACAGGATCCCAAGATTCAACTAAACCACAGGGTATAGTTTATACCGGCGTGGGATAAACGTGTAAATACATTTTTAGCTTTGTATAATGTGCGCATATGCGCACATTTTTATTTGGAGATTACATTGTCTAAGAAGAAATCAAACACAGGAACCGGTCGACAGTCAGACATTAACGTCATGGATCGTGAAGATCATGAGATAAAGAAGCCAAAGAAGTATAAGGCAGTTATGTTAAATGATGACTACACACCCATGGACTTTGTCATGGTTATACTCATGAAAATCTTTAGAAAATCTGCCTCTGAGTCATTTAAGTTAATGATGGACGTCCATGAAAAAGGAAAAGGTATAGCAGGTGTTTACCCTAAAGGAATTTGTGTAACTAAATGTAACCAAGCAGTTAAGATCGCACGTGAAGCCGGCTTTCCTTTCTTGGTGCAGCCTGAGGAGGAATAGCATATGAATGAATTGCACTTGCACATGGATGGCTCTATAAGACGTAGTACTTTTTTAGAGCTAGCTAAGATAAATAATCTTAAAATAGATAAAGACTTTGGTTTCGTAAAAGGGATGTCACTTCAGCAAGCACTGTCAATGTTTGACAAGACTGTGTCTGTTATGCAGCAAATGGATGTGATAACACGGATCACAACAGAGATATGTGAAGATCTACGATTAGACGGTGTAGAATATGCTGAGATCCGTTTTGCACCCCAGTTGCACTCTGATGATACAGAAGAAGTCGTCAGGGCAGCTGTCAAGGGATTGTGTTATGGTCACAAATTAATCTTGTGTGGGTTGTATGGAGAAAACCCAAGAGTCATAGAGAGTCATGTTAACATAGCTAAGAGGTACAAGTCTGTTGTTGGTATTGATATTGCTGGTGGTCCTAGAAAAACAGACAAGTGGGGATTACATCATTATGTCGATGCATATCGAGAAGCAAAAAAGTATGGCATTGGTAGAACTGTACACGTCGCAGAAGGCAGAAGTCATACTGAAATCATTGATGCGATCAAGATGCTTGGCGCTCAAAGATTAGGGCATGCATGCACACTACTTAATAGTCAAGCAGCAGTTAATTTAGTAAAAGATATGGATGTTGTAATAGAGGCATGTCCTACTTCTAATGTACACACAGGAATATACGGAGATGTTTCTGAACACCCTATTAAAAAATGGATAGCTAATCATATATACGTTACTGTGTGTGCAGATAATACACTGATGTCAAATGTTACAACATCACAGGAGCTATCGCGTGTTAAAAAATATTGTAAACTTACAAATGACGAGATAAAATGGTGTTATAATAGCTCTTTGATTGGGAGGTTTGATAGGTAAATATGAAGAAAGAATTACAAGACAAACTGTACGAAAATTATCCGAAGCTTTATGTGCAAAAAGATTTAGACATGAGTCAAACAGCAATGTGTTGGGGTATATCTTGCGGTAGCGGTTGGTACAACATAATAGATAATCTAAGTGCAACCATACAAAATCGTGTTGACTACTTGAATGGTGAAGGACAACATACATATAGAGACTTACCTGAAGATCATGTTAAAATAGTTTGTGAAGCCGTACAAGTAAAAGAAAAGTTTGGTGGGTTATGCTTTTACATCTATGGAGATGATGACGATTACATAAACGGTGCAATCAGTATGGCAGAAAATCTTTCTTATAAGACCTGCGAAATGTGTGGTGCACCAGGAGAAATAAACGAAGGTGGATGGCGAATGACTCGCTGTAACACCTGCAAAGACAAAACATGGAGGGATGATGTCTGAAGAAACAAAGTTTAAAGTAGGTGATATAGTTGAGACAAACTGTGTGTATAGGATAATCGGCTCGTCTCTTCGAAGGATACCACTATCAGAAAATATACAACTAGAAATAGTAAAAGCACAGAAGACTGCAACACATTCAGCCAGCTACTGTGTCAAGAATCTAAAGACAGGCAATATTGAGGATGTACAATACTGGGAGGATGAGCTCTGGAGAGCGTGGGGAGATAGATGAGAATTCACAAGCCAGGGGATCTAGTCACTCTCTTAAAACCTGAAAGGCTTAATGCGTTTAGACCTCGTGACTGGGTAGGTATTATCATTAGTGTTGAAGAGGGTAGTGGTTTTACCTTTGAACCTACAGGTGAAGAAATACCGATGTATTGCCATGTAGCTTGGAATGGAAGACCACCTGTCAAAGAGTTTTTACATCATCTTGAAGTAATTGAGCGCGTGCAAAATTAAATGACAACCTGTATAATATAAACATAAATAAGGAGTTACAATGAAAAATTGGAAAGTTATCGTTAGAAAATTAGTTAGACCAAATGGAGAACATTTTAATCAAACTGCAGATGTTCTTGAAGTTCTTGGTCAGCGAAAAACCGGTTCGGGAAAAACAATACTTAAGCTTTCATTATCTAATGGGACAATTAGAGAGTATGATGAAAGCTTTATAATCAAACAAGAGGAGACTGAATGTTAGAAGCATTTGTCATGTACTCAATGAATATGATCTATATTGTAGGAATACTAAGTCTAATCATTTCTTTATTAAGTTATTTGTATTTGCCAAAGGCAATGAGAATTTTATTTGATCAAGATACATCAGAGGGAGATAAGAATGAGTGAGGTCGGTATACTAATTTGCTGTGTAACAACCTATTGGTTGATCGAGCTAACTTATAAGTTTATCATAGATTACAAAACACTACAAATTAAAGATAAAACTTCGTGTAAAAGTGAAAACTAAACATTATAATATAAAAGAATTTAACAAGGAGAAAAACATATGTCAACTATTAACTTTGAAAATAACAATACACCTGCAATCTCACTAATGTGCAAGAAGCATGATTATGAATATAATGTTGCAACAGGAACATTCGTAACAGGTGACTGGGTCATCAGTGAGCAAAAGCAACGTGAATTGTTAGGTGAAAAAGTTACGCTCACAGAATTCCAGCAGTCTGAAGCCTACCTGGGTGGACGGATTACTGGATTTATTCCGAGCAGTAAAAAGACAGCACAGCGACAAGTAAAGGTTGTATTTCAACCCGATCCTACGTTAGCTGGAGATCGTACACATAGTGGCCACAAGGGTTGGGGTACTGGGCGATCTGTGTGCTATTTAGACTAATAGTCTATAAAAGCATCCCTGGCCGCTTTAGGTGTAAGCCAGTGCTCATAGTAACTCTTTTTGCGTGATGAGCATGGTCATGATACGGGCACGTCGTGGCTGATTCAAGTCGGTGAAGACCAGGATAAACAAAACTCCCGTATCACTTTATTCTTATTAAGAGGAAAAAAATGATAGAAGATATAATACAGAATGGCGGAATATTGCATTTTACTGCTGCGTGGTGTGGTCCTTGCAAAGCGCTGTCAAGGACATTTGACAATAATAAGCGTGAATTTAAAAAGATAAAGAGGTTTAAAGTCGATCTGGATGAATATCAAGACTTGTCCGAAAAGTATAATATTAGATCTGTCCCTACTTTACTCTTGTTTAAAGAAGGTAAAGAGGTTAAGCGTCTAATTGGTTCTAGATCACTAGAAGAATTAATAGAATTCATTCAGTAACAAAGGATAAAACATGGCAGAAAATTTTTGGTATGCAAAATTAAGACAATCAGTTGAAGAATCGATAAGAAATATCCCAGACTTTCCAAAAGAAGGGATTCAGTTTAAAGATATTACTCCTCTTTTTAAAGACGCTTCATTGTTTGAAAAGCTAATGTCTTACTACGCATCAACATTAAAAGGAAAAGGTATCAACAAGATTGTATGCGTTGATGCAAGAGGATTTATTTTTGGATCCGTGCTAGCAAACAAAATGGGAATTCCTTTTGTTTTAGCTAGAAAATCAGGTAAGTTACCAGCAAAGACCATAGAGTATACCTATAATCTAGAATACGGAACAGCAACAATTGAAATGCATATTGATGACATTAAATCTAGTGACACAGTTTTAGTTGTTGATGACTTATTAGCAACAGGCGGAACTGTTAGTGCTGTTGTTGATTTAGTTCAGAAGCTAGGTGGTACTGTTCACGGCTGTTGGTCACTTATCGAACTTACTTTCTTAGAAGGAAGACAAAAGATTACAAATGTAAATGACAAGATAGAATTTTATAATTTAATTGAATATTAGGAGAAGCAATGAGTCAAAATGAATTAGACAATAAACTAGATGAATTTATCCAACGTCTCAGGACTATTGAAGGAGAAATTCAATTACTTAACGAAGATAAAAAAGAATTATTCGATGAGTATAAAGATGTATTTGAACCTAAGGTGATTCGCGAAGCTGTTCGAGCTGTAAAAGCAAGAATGAAACTTGGTGATTCAGTCACTCAATTAGATCAAATAATAGATAAATTGCAAGACAAGCTTACAGTTTAAGGAGGAAAGATGGTCGATATAGCGTTTGGTTTATTTTACTTAGTAGGATTTGTTATCTTTGCACCGATCGCATGGTGTACTTATCAAGTTATAAAAGAATTTGTTTC
>MDTA01051041.1_pt1 | contig 18125 bp, 20 predicted proteins | sample 811151 | NCBI WGS metagenome assembly MDTA01 (sample SAMN05326648, study PRJNA326480) | marine metagenome | isolation source: seawater | place: Indian Ocean: South | collected 2010
ATGTAACGCTTGGACAGCTATTTCTAGGTTTTTTTGATCAATTACCACGGATATTTTTATTTCTGAGGTAGATATCATTCTAATGTTTACCTTGTTTTTCGCAAGACATTTGAACATTTTACTAGCTATACCAGCATGTGAGCGCATCCCAACGCCAATTAATGAGACTTTAACAATATTATTCTTTGTCTCGAAGCTACTGTATCCCATATTTTTCTTATTCTTTTCAATGACTTTTATAGCATTTTTAAGTGTATTTCTACTTACAGTAAAAGTAAAATCAGCAAGACCATTTGATCCAACATTTTGAACAATCATATCAATTTCAATTTTAGCTGTGCCGATAGGCCCAAGTATCTTTGCGGCTACACCTGGTTGATCTTTAACTCCCTTAATCATAATTTCGGCCTCATCTTTAGTAAATGCTATACCAGATATTAGCGCTCCTTCCATCTTCTTCTCCTCTTTAGTGATTAATGTGCCTAAAGCATTATTTTTATGCGCATGCAAAACTCTAATTGGAACATTGTACTTACTAGCAAACTCAACAGAGCGCAATTGCAGAACTTTTGAACCTAATCCTGACATTTCTAACATTTCTTCATAAGTAAGTAAATCTAAACGTCTTGCTTTAGGGCAAATTCTTGGGTCCGTTGTGTAAACACCATCGACGTCTGTAAATATATGACACTCATCAGCCTTGAGAGCTGCAGCAAGAGCGACAGCTGTTGTATCAGATCCCCCTCGACCAAGTGTAGATATATTATCTTCATTTGTTATTCCCTGAAAGCCAGCAACGACAACTGTGTTATTTTTACGTAACTCCGCTTTTATTCTTCTGGTGTTGATAGACTCTATTCTGGCATTAGTGTGTGAAGAGTCTGTCTTAATTCCTGCCTGCCATCCAGTTAGTGGAATAGCTCTACCACCAAGGTCGTTTATCAACATTGAGAGCATAGCTATGCTAACTTGCTCACCTGAAGATACTAGCATGTCATAATCTCTTTTATTGACATCCTTAACTGCTTTACTCGATAAATCCACAAGCTTATCTGTCGATGATCCCATAGCAGATAAGACAATTACAAGCTTAGTATCCGTATTGTAATATGAGCCATAAACTTTTTTAGCAACATTTCTCAATTTTGCGATAGATGAGAGGGATGATCCTCCATATTTTTGTACTATAAGTTTCATTTCTATTTGAACAATGTTAAAACAAAGTCTTTTAGTTCGTCAGTTTTCACTCTAGTGATGATACAAGAGGCAAAACTATCACTGCCACCACCTTTGCAGTCAAATTTTTTCATCAACTCACTGACAATTTTTTTTGAATTATATACGTGTTTACATTTTTTTGAAACACCAATCAGACAAGATATTCCATTGGAAATGTCTTTAAATAATATTGAAATTGAATCAGGGGCTTCAGATTTTATAACGTCAGATAACATTCTCATCTGATTTGAAGTTAAATCGTTACATTCATGGATAAATATCTTTGTTTGATTAGTAAGTATGCTTTTAAGTGAATTGTAGTATAGTTTTGCAATTTTTTTATTAAGACTTGATATTAGTTTTTTATTATCATCATCCTCTTTTTTCATTGCGATAATCTTATCTGCAATCTGGTTAGTTTTTACATTGAGATGTTGTGATAAATATTTTGATTGTGAATGAAGATTATTAAAAAGTGTATTAGCTGTTTGAGAAGTAATCGCCTCAATTCTTCGAACTCCAGTCGAGATACTTGATTCTGAAATTATTTTAAATAAACCAATGTCTCTTGTATTTGAGACATGTGTACCTCCACACAACTCAATAGAATTAGATCCTATAAATATAACCCTAACATCATCTCCATATTTTTCATCGAAAAAAGCCAACGCACCAAGTTTCATAGCTTCTTTGAAGCTCATATTTTTTGATTGCGTATCAATCGATCTAGAAATTTCTAATGTAACTTGGTCTTCAATCTGCCCTATCTGTTCATGTGATAAAGCTTTGTTATGAGAAAAATCAAATCTCAAATAGTCTTCCGTGACAAGCGAGCCTTTTTGCTCAACGTGGTTGCCAAGAGTTTCTCTTAAAGAATGATGCATTAAATGTGTTGCAGAGTGATTTATTGCTGTTTTGTAACGTTTGTTTTCATCAATACTCTGTTCAACATTGTCGCCAACTGCTAGTTTTCCATCTTTCAACTGGACGAGATGTACAATCGTATCCTGAATTCTTTTGACATCTGTTACCTGTAATTTGCAGTTTGTGTTACTTATAAAACCCGAATCAGAGATTTGTCCACCACCTTCTGGGTAAAAGACTGTTTTATCAAGAATGACATAAAATTTCTCATCAATCGTATCAATTTGCCTTACATGTTGATTACTAAAAACTATATCTACAACTTTCCCCGTTGATGAAGAGTGGTTGTAACCTATGAACTGTGTTTGATGTTTAGTAATCTCGCTATCTATCTCATTAACTTTAAAATTACTTGCAGTTTTACTATTAATTCTCTGTTTATTCATTAGTTGCTGAAAGCCTGGAAGGTCCAATATTAGTTCATTTTCAATCGCAATCTCTTCGATAATCTCCTTAGGGAAGCCATATGTATCATATAATTTAAACATATCAGCACCAGTAATATTCTTAGTCTTCTTTGTTAGCTTATCTATGAGTTTGAGGCCATTGTCCAATGTGCCTAGATAATTTTCTTCTTCTTGTTGGATAGTTTCACTAATCTGATTTATCTTATCTCTAAGATTAGAGTAAATGTCACCAAGATTATCATTTATAACCTCAGTTAATTTATAGATAAATGGCTCATTAATCCCCAAGTTATATAAATACCTTGTTGCTCGTCTAATAATCCGTCTTAAAACATATCCCCTTCCATCGCTACTTGGGATTACACCATCCGATATAAGCATACATGCTGATCTGGAGTGATCCATAATAATTTTCTTTATAGATGAAGATATTCTTTTTGGTTTTATTAATTTATCTATCTTTTGACTTAGAGTAGAGAAAGCTGAAGAGTCATAATTATCTATCTGACCTTCTAAAAGAGCTTGTATTCTCTCTAACCCCATCCCTGTATCAACACATTTCATCGGTAAATCATGCAGAATGCCATCTTTGTCCTTGTTGTATTGTGTAAAAACTAAATTCCAAATCTCTACATACCTATCGCCTGGATCTCCCTTGGTTGGAATTTCTCCATTTAATGATTTCCCATAGTCATAATATATCTCAGTACATGGACCACATGGGCCAGTTGATCCCATTTGCCAAAAATTATCAGCGTCGTCAAGTACCCATATTCTATCTTTAGTCAGTCCGATGTTATTTTGCCAAATTGACATTGCTTCTTCATCATCCTTATGAACAGATACATATAATTTTTCTTTTGGTATATTTAAAGTATTTACTAAAAAATCCCAAGCGTAACTTATAGCTTCCTCTTTAAAATATTCGCCAAAGCTGAAATTTCCTAACATTTCAAAAAAAGAATGGTGTCTGTTCGTAAACCCAATATTGTCTAAGTCATTATGCTTGCCTCCAGCTCTAACACATTTTTGACAAGTAACTATCTTAGTGCTTCGAGGTTTTCTGACTCCAAGAAAAAAATCTTTAAACTGCACCATACCTGAATTTGTAAAAAGCAAACTTTTATCATCAGCTGGTATTAAAGAACTGGAGTCTTGATGTGTATGTCCTTTTTTCTCAAAATATTTAATAAACTCTTTACGAATATCCAAATTAATCATACCCCTTTATCGCAAGCTCTATAATATTATATGGGAAACCTCTATAAGATAGAAACGACTTTAGCTTCTCGGCATTCTCCACTTTTTCATTATTTTTAAATTTTTTTCTTAGCGATTTTATAGCTAACTCAACCCAATCTGATTGAGAATATTCTGAGAGCCCCTCTTTGATAAGTGCACTAGAAATTTGTTGAGATTTTAAGAAACTTTCAATAAAGTTTGGGCCTTTCCCTGCATTAAATTTCACCCTGATTAAGTCCTCGGCATAGCGCTGATCTGACTGAAGGTTACGTTTGCTGTAATCTTCTATCCGAGACAAAATATCTTCTAAATTATAGTTTTTTTTTAAAAGTTTATCGATAAGTTCTTTTTTTGAGTGTTCTCGAATTTTTAAATAACGAGAAATAGACACATTTATTTCATCAATTTGGCTGTTGCTCATCTACACTGTCACTAACACTTTTTCCGTTCTTTTGACTAGTATTTTCACTATTACTCTCACTATTAATGTGTGTTTTGATTTTGCTCTCAATCTGTTGAGCAATGTCCGGATTATCTTTTAAGAAAATCCTTGAGTTATCTTTGCCTTGACCAATGCGGTCAGAGCCATAACTATACCAGGAACCTGATTTATCAAGTATGTTGTATTTCACCCCTAAATCAATTAGCTCCGACTCTTTAGATACTCCTTCGCCATACATTATGTCGAATTCGGCAATCCTAAATGGTGGGGCAACTTTATTTTTGACTATTTTAACCCGCGTTTCATTACCGACAATTTCGTCACCTTTCTTAATTGCACCTATTCTTCTAATATCTAATCTTACGGAAGAGTAAAACTTTAGAGCATTCCCACCAGTAGTTGTCTCAGGACTTCCAAACATAACTCCTATTTTCATACGAATCTGGTTTATAAATATCACCAAAGTATTTGATTTCTTTATATTTGCTGAAAGTTTTCTGAGCGCTTGGGACATTAATCTAGCCTGTAACCCCATGTGCGAGTCGCCCATATCTCCATCTATTTCGGCTTTAGGAGTCAGTGCAGCAACTGAATCAATTACAATGGTATTTACGGCACCAGACCTTACTAGTGTATCAGTAATTTCGAGGGCCTGTTCACCTGAGTCAGGCTGGGAGAGTAGTAAATCATCTATATTCACACCCAAGTTTTCTGCATATTTTGGATCGAGAGCATGCTCAGCATCTATAAATGCAGCTGTTCCCCCTTCTTTTTGACTTTCCGCTATAACTTGAAGTGCCATTGTAGTTTTTCCTGAAGATTCTGGGCCATATACCTCAATAACTCTACCTTTTGGTAAACCACCTATTCCTAGAGCAGCATCCAAAGTAAGCGATCCAGTCGAAACAGCCTCGATATCTGGGTAAGAAGCACCCTCTCCAAGCTTCATTAATGCTCCTTTTCCATGATCTTTTTCAATTTGACCAATCGCTACTTGTAATGCTTTTTGTTTATTCTCTTCCATCTTGTAGTTGACCTCTAATTCATTAATCTCTTTACTATGATATCAATTAAACCTCATCAATGAAATCAGATAAATAATTTAATGCACAAAGAACGCTCAATTTTCTATTAGAATCTCTATCACCTTCGAGTTTGAGCGTTTTTGTCAAATGTTTTTCTTTAGACCTTAATGAAAACCAAACTGTGCCAATATCTTTCTTAGTACCATCTGCGTCTGGACCCATTATTCCAGATATTGCTATCCCAATATCTGATCCCGTTCTCTCGAGGAGTCCAGATGACATCTCTTGAACCGTATGTTCAGAAACTGCGCCATAATTCTCAATTGTTTCTGGTGAAACGCCTAATAATTTAACTTTGGATAAATTTGAATAGGCTATTATCGAAGAATCAAAAAAAATTGATGAGCCAGGAATACTTGTAAGGCTCTCAGCCAGCATGCCTCCTGTACATGACTCAGCACTTGAGACAGTATAATCTTTTGAAGTAGCTTTATTCTTGACTTGTTCTACTATGTGAACTAATTCTGCACTGCTTTCTTTTAAATTTTGCATTTATGGATATAGTAAATTAATCTATAATAGTTGTTAATAATTATTTTATATATCTTAATAGAGAATCAGATGAAAAAAATAAAAAAAGTTATCATATATTCGCATCAGAAGTATTTTGCTAATTCAAATATTAAAAAAATTATGAATCATTTGATAAAACGAGGTGTTAAGCTTACCTTGATTTCACAACATTCAGGATATGCAAAAATTGAGTCAACAGATGAAATTATAAATAATAATATTCCATTTTCAAAATCTAAAATAAATTCAGATTTAATAATAGTCTTTGGTGGAGATGGATTATTTTTAACAGCTTCAAAAATTGCAATAAATTTAAATGTGCCAATATTGGGAATTAATTATGGCAAAATAGGTTTTTTAGTAGACATAGATAAGAAACAAGCACTAAAACAAATTACAGCAATAATTAGTGGTGATTATATAATTGACAATAGAATGATGCTTGACACGAAAATTCAAGATAAACAAAATAATATTAGTAAATCTATATCACTCAATGATGTTGTTATTCATAATTATGGTCAACTTAAAATGATAAAGATGAAAATATTTGTGAATAATTTTCTTATTAATGTTCAGCGTTCAGACGGGATAATTATTGCAACACCAACAGGGTCTACAGCATATTCAATGTCTAATGGTTGCCCTATTGTAAGCCCAGATTCTAATGTAATATGTTGTACACCTGTTTCGCCACACACATATAGTCATAGACCTATAATTGTAAACGAAAAAGATAAAATAAAAATAGAAGTTGATAAACTGTCAGTAAATCATACGATGACTACTGTAGATGGATCAAATAATAATAATTTCGAGAAATCTAAAGTAATTGAAATTATGAAAAGTAGGAGTAAACTTAAAATTCTACACCCAGTCGAGTATAATTATTTTCAAATACTAAATAAAAAACTAAAATGGGGTGGTAGATCCTAATCTTTTTTGTTAGAGTTGCACTCACCGTTAGTACATGTACCAAATAGCGTCATTACATGTGTATCTAAGATGAAATTATGTCGTTTAGAAATTTTTTCTTGTAATTCTTCTAGGTCATCATCTGTAAATTCAACAATTTTACCACATACATTGCAAATCAGATGATCGTGGTGTTGTTTCTTTATCTCATATGAAGAAGAGTTATCGTCAAAGTGATTCTTTTGAATTAAACCTACCTCCTCTAATTGGGTTAGTACTCTATATATAGTAGCAAGACCGATATTCTCATCTTTTTTCAAAAGACTATTATGGATATCGTCAGCGCTCAGATGACTATCTGGGTTTGACTGGAAGAGCTCAAGTATCTTGACCCTCGGGTGGGTTACTTTTAGTCCAGCATCCTTTAAAGTTGAGTCATTTTTCATCATAGTTCAATTATTAATATAATCTCAGATTAGTGGTAATTCAAGACTTATAGTTTTTTTTTGCACGCAGTGACCTCGATTTCTTTGGGTCAGCGGACGCATTATGTAGGACCTCGACTCTATCAAATTCTTGTAAAATATAGTCTAAATCTTTAATTTTTCCAAAAACACCAAAGCTCACATCTTCCATTGAATTCAAATCTTTGAATTTTGTATCGTCTAAGAATTCTTTTAAAGTTGTTCCTGATTTAACAATTTTACGTTTAGATGAAACATGTTTATTAACTGGAAAATAAATTACAATTTCAAATTTTTTGTTTTTCATTTTTTAATCTAAAAGCCTCAGATATAAATGAATCAAGAATAGAAGACATAATGCTTGAAAAAATAGGTTTCAAAGATAATTCAATAATTTTACTATCAAATTCATACTCTAGAAATAAGCTAACATTTGTATTATGTTTGTCAATTTTATTGAATTTCCAATATCCTTCTAAATTTTTAAATGGCCCATCCACTAATTGTATATTTATAATCTTATTTTTTTTATAAGTGTTTTTAGTTTTGAACGACCACTTGATTGGCTTTCCTGTTATTTCTATTTCTGCTGTCATCTCAGATGATGAATTATGTAATATTATTGAGTTTGAACACCATGGCAAAAAATCAGAGTATCTATCAACATTATTAATTAACTCAAAAATTAAAGTGACATCTACATTAATGTCTTCTGATTGATTAATTGTATTCATTATATGAAACCGTTGATAAAGATAAGAGTAACAGCCACTGGTGCGATGAATCTAATAATGAATCTCCAAAAATTAAATAAAGTCTGATTCATCTCTAATTCATCAATTACTATTCTTTTCTTGACAATAAAACCAACGAATATTGCCATCAAAAGACCACCTAATGGCAACATCACTTTTGAAGTAAAGTTATCCAATAAATCAAAGAAAGTCATCCCAAAGATAGTCGCTTCTGAAAGATAATTGAAAGATAAGAGCGTGCCTATACCAACAAACCATGTTAGTGTACTTAGACGAATAGTGGCTTCTGCTCTACTGAATGAATATTTTTCTATTAAAAAACTTATAGCAGGTTCAATAAGAGAAATCGATGATGTAATAGCTGCAAAAAAAAGTAAGATAAAAAATAGAGTTGCCACTACCTCACCGTATGGCATAACTCCAAATGCAAGAGGTAATGTTTGAAATATTAATCCTGGGCCAGCCGACGATGGGTCAAGATTAAATGTGAAAACCATTGGAAAGATTATTATTCCTGCCAATATTGCTACAAATGTATCAGAGAGCGCAACTACGGTAGTTACCTCTGTTATAGATGACTCTCTCGATAAATAAGATCCATATATCATTAGAGAACCCATCCCAATACTCAATGAAAAAAAGGCCATACCCATTGCGCTTAGAATTACGTCTGGACTTATTTTATCGAGATCTGGTATAAACATATATCTAACGCCATCATGAAATCCATTTAAGTTAAAAGAGTAAATGGCAAGGCCTAACAATAATATGAATAATCCTGGAATAAGCACTTTTACCGCTTTCTCAAGTCCGCCTTTTACGCCCTTAGCAACTATATACCCAGTAAGGAACATGAATATCGTATGCCAAGCAAGAAGCTTTTCAGGGTCGGATACTAAATCATTAAAAATATTTTGGGATTGTTCAGTTGTAATTGAATTAAAAGCACCGAATGCTGCTTTAAAAATATATGATATAGTCCATCCAGCTATTACGCTGTAGAAAGATAAAATAAGGATTCCGGCGATTATTCCTGCCCAGCCAATTAGCTGCCAATTACTATAATCATCTGAGTTTGAGTAGGATTGTTTCTTTGATCGTATCCTATTCAAGTCATTATCAACCTCAAGAAAATCAAAACTACTTGATTCATTAGCTGTGAATTTTAAGCTATCAACTGGATTTTGCTTCCCATGTCTTCCAATAAACACCTCTGCGATCATTATAGGTAAAGCAATTATAGCAACACTTAAAATATATATTAGAACAAATGCTCCACCTCCATTTTCACTAGTCATCCAGGGAAATTTCCAAATATTTCCCAAGCCAACCGCAGAACCTGTAGCAGCAAAAATAAAGATTAATTTAGAGGACCATTCACCATGGATGGATTTTCTTTCTTTGTTAATATTTACAATCTCCTATTCAAATCATGATACAATATTATTATACATTATGTTTTAGTATTATGAATATATTGTGTAACAATAAAAAAGCAACATTTAGATATACACTTATCAAAAAACTTGAAGCAGGTTTGGCTCTTGAAGGGTGGGAAGTTAAAAGCATAAAGGCTGGTCATGCGCAAATTAGCGAGAGTTACGTGAGCGTTATAGATGAAGAGGTCTATTTAATTAATGCACATTTGAAGGTACTACCTAATTATAGTAATTCTGATAATTTAAATCCTACTAGAAAGAGAAAGCTACTATTATCTAAGAGAGAAATTCAACAAGTAATAAATGAGGTAAAGATTAATGGTCTCGCGATTGTTCCAATAAAAATATATTCAAAAAAATCTCTAGTTAAAATTGAGATAGCAGTCGGTAAAGGTAAGAAAACAGTCGACAAAAGGAATGATTTAAAAACGAAAGAGTGGAATCGAAAAAAGCAAAGGCTACTAAAATCAAACTCTAGTTCTTGAAATAATTATTATGTGCTTCTATCTCATCAATATCAGCTTTGATTATAATTTGGTCACGTTCAGTAATCTGTTGTTCTTCATGAATTGAATTCAGGCGTTCTTCATGTTCATCCATAGATAGAGTAGTTTGTCCTCTAGTCATCTTTAGATAGACATTAGCAAGTAAGTTTGCATCTAATAGTGCTCCATGATAATTTCTATCAGTATTATCAACCTCGAGTCTGTTACATAACGCATCAAGTGAATTCCGTTTTCCTGGGTACTGTTTACGAGAAATGGTTAAAGTGTCTAATATTTCATGATGGTTCTCAAAATAATCTGCGTCTTTTCCGCAATGTGTTAATTCAGAAGATAAGAAACCGAGATCAAATGGTGCGTTGTGAATCACTAATATTGAATCTTTTATGAACTCAAGGAATTCGTCAATTATATTAATAAACTCAGGCTTATCTTCAAGCATCTCATTACTTATTCCATGAACTCTCTGAGCGCCTTCATCAATGGCTCTTCTTGGATTAATATACTTATGAAATCTGTTTGAGGTAATATTACGATCTAAAATCTCTACACACCCCAACTCAATAATTCGGTGACCGTCATTTACATCTAAACCGGTAGTCTCTGTATCTAACACAACCAATCTATTCATTACTTTACTGCATCTCTTGCTAGTTCATCTGCGAGATTATTATATCTTGAATGCTCAGTTTCCTCAATTTGATGACCTTTAACCCATTTCCATTCAACATCATATTTCTCATTTAGGATGTCTAATTGTTCCCACAAATCCTGATTTTTTACTGGTTTTTTTGAGCTTGTCTTCCAATTATTTTTTTTCCAGTTCTCAATCCAAGATGTAATACCATCTTTTACATATTTCGAGTCAGTATAAAGCGTCAAAGTTGATTCATTTGCAACAAGCTTGATGCCTTCTATTGCTGCTTTCAATTCCATTCTATTATTAGTAGTGTCATTCTCCGATCCATTATACTTAAATATCTCTGTATCTTTTATAATCACGACACCCCAGCCACCATTTCCAGGATTTCCACTACATGCACCATCTGTAAAGACTCTTATTACACTCATAGAACTTTATTCATGGTAGATTTTGGAAAAGTATGAACCACATATTTATCTTTAAATTTAAGTTTCTGTGGCGTCAGAGGAATGACTGTTTTATTTAGAAGACAAAAATAGATTCCGCCATGACTTGGAAAAAGTAATTTTTGTATAAAACTTAATTTGTCTGTATATCTACTCAAACTTTTCGAAGAAAATGGAAACAGACAGCTTGTGGCATTAATTTTGACATCATAACTAAGTATCTTAAACCATTCTTTTATGTTTGAAATAGGATGAAAATTTGCTGACCATGGCGAATGCTTTTTATTGAGCAAATACCTCGTCAAGCCCCAAAGGCTCAGTTTATTGAAACCTACAATGAATATTTTAGCATCATCAGATGCAATTCTATCAATCTCTCTAATGAAATTATATGGTTTATCGAGTAAATCAAGTGCATGCATGAGTATTATGATGTCATGAGACTTATCCTCAAAAGGTAATTTTTTTTCTATACTCTGATATTTGATTATATCTTTGCCGTCTACAGAGAAAAAGGATACATACTTAGTAGATTCAAATTTTTTTCTAAATTCAGGCAATCCAAGGTATAACACATTGTTGCCATCAAGATTATGTCTTAATTCACTTACTTTTGATGTAATCGCTTTCCTTATTGGGAGTGTTTTAGTTTTTCTGTACCAACGCGCTAATTCTGTATAATGATGGGTATTCGTATCTATTTTCATACTTATTTAATTAGAAAATATGTCAGTATTTTGCTAATCTTTATAATGTTCTATGTCAAAAAAAATAACTCAATATTTATCAATTATATTAGCTACAAGTTTAATATCAAGTTGTAGCGGTCCCGTGAGTTACAAACGGCCGCAAATTCTAGCTAATTTTGGTGATTTTGATTGTCAGACTAAGCAACTGAGAAAAAAGGAATTTTCATCGATTTGGGCCAAGCTAAATGCTGGTTTTTGTCTAGATAATGTTCATTCCTCAAGAGTTGATAGAGAAAAAGAATGGTTTATAAAAAATAAGCAGTTCCTATATCGTTCTATTGATCGTGCAAAGCCGTTTTTATATCATGTGATAAAAGAATTAGAGAATAGGAATTTACCCTATGAGCTAGCACTATTGCCTATTGTCGAAAGTGGATATCAACCATATGCTCACTCGCCATCGAAAGCTGCTGGCATATGGCAATTTATTCCTCCTACAGCAAGGGAGTATAGGCTTGTAAAAAATTGGTGGTATGATGGCAGACGAGATATTTTAAATTCTACTAAAGCCGCAACTCATTTCCTGTCAGATATGCACAGACATTTCAAGAAAGATTGGTTACTTGCTATTGCTTCATATAATACTGGCGCTGGTAAAGTAGGAAGGTCAATGTCAAAGGCGAAATATGTTATTGGAAAGACAAGCTTTTGGGACTTAAGACTTCCTAGGGAAACAGAAATTTACGTACCAAAATTACTTGCACTTAGAGATATAATGGCGAATCCAAAAAGTTACGGTATAACTTTACCAAAATTACCTAATCAGCCGCAAACGGGTTTTGTTAAAATATATAACCCCATAGATTTCTACACTCTATCAGTTCTATCAGATGTTAGTTTAGAGACTTTATACTTTTTAAATCCTGGATTTAGTGCATGGTACATAATTCCGTCCATGCAAGATAAAATACTTCTACCGTTGAATAAAATTAAGAAATTTAATGAAAGATATAAAAGGTATAGAACTATCATGTTTAAAGAAAAAATACATGTAGTGAAAAAAGGAGATACTCTCTCAGGTATATCTAGACAATATAATGTAAAGGTCAAAGCATTGATGGTCAAAAATTCACTTGAATCTGATTTGATTTTAATTAATCAAAAATTACGTCTTCCTATAAAAACAACAGTCACAGATAAAAATAAGATATCTATTGGCAACTATGAACATATGATAATAGATAAAACATTTAATTATTTTCATACTATAAAAAGATATGACAATTGGTACCGTATAGCTAAATTTTATAATGTGAATCTAAAATCATTGCTCGAATGGAATGATGCAGATAAAAATACTAAGCTGTATGTAGGTAATAAAGTAAAAATTAAAATGAGATCACCTATATTGTCTGTTAATGAAAATATGAATTTGCGATATGTTGTAAATACCGGAGATACCACAAGTATCATTGCTTCAGGCTTTGATATCCCGCGAGAAAAATTACTTTCATCAAATGGTATCAAAGGCTCTAAATATTTAGTTGCTGGAAAAAACCTATCTATTGAAAAATAATCACAGAGCAGAGATATATCTATCACCTCTATCACATATTATAGTTACAATAACCGCATCTTCGAGATTATCTGCTATCTCGTGAGCTATAAAAACATTTGCTGCTGCTGATAAACCACAGAATATACCTCTCTCAGTTGAGAGTTTAAATGAATAGTTCCGTGCATCAACCTCTGAAATATCGATAGTACGATCAATGTGAGCATTTTTCTTTATCTTTGGCTCGTATCCCTCTTTCCATCTCCTTATGCCCGGTATTCTGGATCCATCTTTTGGTTGAGCACCAATAATTTCTATTGATGGATTCATTTGCTTAAGAAACTTAGAAACACCGGTAATGGTACCAGTTGTTCCCATGGCTGAAACAAAATGAGTTAACTTACCCTTTGTTTGTTCCCATATTTCTGGACCCGTTCCTTCAAAATGTGCCAAGTAATTGGCTTCATTTGAAAACTGATCGAGAACATATCCCTCACCAGAGTCTCTCATTTTTATAGCCAAATCTCTTGCGCCTTCCATGTCCTCTTCTTTTGAGACAAGTATTACATCAGCGCCATAGGCTTTCATCGTTTGCACCCTTTCTATAGAAGCTGTTTCTGGCATTATTAGACGCATCTTATATCCTTTCATTGCAGCAACCATAGCTAATGCAATGCCTGTGTTACCACTTGTTGCTTCAATTAAAGTATCATTTTTTTTTATATGCCCTTTTTTCTCAGCATCTTCAATCATCTTAAGAGCAGCTCTGTCTTTAACTGAGCCACCAGGATTGTTACCTTCTAATTTTGCTAATATTGTATTTTTATTATTAAACGACACATCAACAAGTGGCGTATTACCTATAAGATTTATAACAGAGTTGCTCATTGTTCACCTTCTGCTATTACGATAGCTGTTGACAAGTCATCTGTATCTGATACTGATAAATGTAGATAACTAATAGAATATTGGCTGAGTATTGTTTTTAATTCTTTATTTATCAGGATGCTTGGTTTACCCAAGTTATCTTTTTTAATATCAATTATTGAGGGAGATAAACCATGTCTATACAAACCTGTGCCTATAGATTTGGACACAGCCTCTTTTGAGGCAAATCTTTTGGCGAGAAAATTAACTTTTTTTTTCGTTTGGGAAAATTCCTGTAATTCATTCACCGATAATATTTTTTTTGCAAATAAATATCCAAACCTAGAGAATATTCTTTTGATTCTCGCATTTTCTATTATATCTATGCCGACACCTTTAATCACTATTGTCAATTATACGCTTGATTTTTTTTATTGCATCATCTAAACCAATGAAAACAGACTCTGCTATAATTGCATGTCCGATATTAAGTTCATTTAAATATGGTAATCTCAATATTTGCTGCAAGTTTTTATAATTCAAGCCATGCCCTGCATTAACCTTCAAGCTGAGATTGTTTGCTAGGTAAGCAGCATCTGCAAGTTTTTTAAATTCATTCTGATAGTTATTTGACTCATATTCTATTGCATATGGCCCAGTGTGAAGTTCGACGGACGTTGCTCCTAGTTCCTTGGATTTTTGAACACTCCCTTCCTTGGGATCTATAAATAAAGATACCTCTATACCAGCATGTTTCAACCTTTCTATATCTTTTTTAAAACGTTTTTCTTGAATCTTAGTCATTTCGTTAAGAGCTAATCCACCCTCAGTTGTTTTCTCATCTCGATTCTCCGGGACAAAACAACAAAAATCTGGCTTTAGCTCTAGTGCAAATGTTATCATTTCATCCGTATTAGCCATTTCGAAATTTAATTTTTTGCAGTGCTGCCTTATTAATACAGCATCGTCGTCTTGGATGTGACGCCTATCTTCCCTCAAGTGGATAGTAATTGAGTCTGCACCAGATTTCTCACAAAGTTTTACTGTTTGTATTAAATCAGGGTAACTAGTTTCTCTAGACTTTTTGATAAAAGCAACATGATCAATATTAACGCCAAGAAGAACTGATGATGCAGTCATTTGTTTAACGTTCTTAGCGTCGATACAATTTTACTATATTTATTGTCACAACTTTTCTTATCCATCAAAATATCAAGTATTTCATATGTATCTTTTTCTATAAACTCTCTAAATTTATCTTGCTCAATGATTGGAGAAGTTAAAAAAACACTATCAAGATATCTAGTGAGTAGTATATCAAGCTCTCTAATACCTTTGCGACACTTCCACTTTAACTTTGAAACTTGCATATTTGTATCAACTAATGCGCTATTTATCAGTTGCTAACATTTTCTTAATATGTGAAATAGCTTTAGCAGGATTGAGCGATTTAGGACAAGTTTTTGTGCAATTCATAATAGTATGACACCTAAATAATTTAAATTTATCCTCTAAATTCGACAAACGTTCTTTCTTTGCGTCGTCTCTACTATCTATAATCCAGCGATACGCATGAAGCAATGAAGCAGGTCCGAGATATTTGTCAGAATTCCACCAATAGCTGGGACAACTGGTTGAACAGCAAGCACACAGAACACACTCAAATAGTCCATCTAACTTGCTTCTATCTTCCTGACTTTGATGATGTTCTCTCACAGGTTTTTTATCATTGATTAACCATGGTTTAATTGATTCATATTGTTTATAAAAATTACTTAAATCTGGAACCAGGTCTTTTATAACGGGCATATGTGGTAATGGATAAATTTTAAGTTTCTCTTCATCAGAAATATTGAGTATACATGCCAAGGTGTTGGTTCCATTAATATTCATAGAGCATGAACCACAAATTCCTTCCCTACAAGATCTACGAAATGTTAACGTTGGATCTACATTATTTTTTATATACATGAGAACATCAAGAGCCATTGGTCCAAATTTATCTTTATCTAAAATGTACGTATCGACATAAGGATTTGAATTGTTGTCAGGGTTATATCTATATACATCAACTCTGAGCTTTCTGTTAGCCTTTGTCTCAGCATCATCTGCGTTAAAGGTGGTTCCTTTCTTTACGATGGAATTAATTGGTAATGTAAATTTTGCCATTTAATATGTCCTCGCTTTCAGAGCTACAGTCTCAACTTCATCTGTCAAAGTTTTCAATTCGACAGGTTTATAATCAAACTTACTGTCGCCATCCTCACTTACCCAAACCATGGTATGCTTGAGCCAATCTTTATCGTCTCTGTCTGGGTAGTCCTCTCTAGCGTGACTACCACGACTCTCAGTTCTATTATATGCAGAGTATAGCGTAGCCAGAGATTGATACAAAAGATTATTTAATTCTAATGACTCCACAAGGTCAGTATTCCAAATTAAGGATTTATCACTTACTGATAAGTTATTGAAATCATTGAAATTATCTTTCATAATATCTATACCTTTTTGTAATGTTTTCTCGTCTCTATAAACCGGCGCATATCTTTGCATAGTTCTTTGCATTTTATCTCTAAGCTCTGCTGTCCTTATATCACCATTAGAGTTCCTTATCTTATCAAATCTAGATAATATGTTATCTAAAACAGATTCTCTTATAGTGACGTGGTTTTTTGTTTTTTTATCAAGTATTTCGCATGCTCTCTCTGCAGCAGACCTTCCGAATACAATGAGATCTAATAACGAATTTGACCCGAGTCTATTTGCACCGTGTACTGATACACAGGCAGCTTCACCTATGGCCATCAAACCCTCAACTACTTGACCTGACCCATCAGCAAGTACTTCAGTATTAAAGTTAGTCGGAGTCCCGCCCATATTGTAATGGACTGTTGGTATAACAGGGATTGGTTCTTTTGTTGCATCTACACCAGAGAATATCTTAGCTGTTTCTGCGATGCCAGGGAGTTTTGAGTGAATGATTTCATCATCTAAATGTTCTAAATGAAGAAGAACATGATCCTTGTCATCACCTACACCCCTCCCTTCATTTATTTCTATCTGCATTGCTCTACTAACAACATCACGGGATGCAAGGTCTTTTGCATTAGGTGCGTAATTAGGCATAAAACGCTCACCATTAGCATTGGTTAGATAGCCACCTTCGCCACGAGCACCTTCTGTAATTAAGCAACCAGCTCCATAAATGCCTGTCGGATGAAATTGTATAAATTCCATATCTTGTAAAGGCAAACCAGATCTTAAAATCATGCCATTTCCATCGCCTGTACATGTATGAGCTGAAGTTGATGATAAATATGCTCTCCCATATCCTCCAGTAGCAAGTATTACTAAACGAGATTGAAATAAGTGAATACTTCCATCATCTAGACACCATGCTAAAACACCTACACATTTGCTATCTTCATAAATTAAATCAATGACAAAATATTCAATAAAGAAATCAACATCGTTTTTCAGTGACTGTGTATATAATGTGTGAAGAATAGCATGACCAGTTCGATCAGCTGCAGCGCAGGTTCTCTGCGCAATACCTTTGCCGTATTCAGTAGTCATGCCTCCAAAAGGCCTTTGATAAATTTTGCCCTCCTCTGTTCTTGAAAATGGAACTCCAAAATGCTCGAGCTCAATAATTGAATCAACTGCATTTTTACACATGTATTCTATAGAATCTTGATCGCCTAGCCAATCAGAACCCTTGACTGTATCGTACATGTGCCATCTCCAATCATCCTCGCCCATGTTGCCTAGTGCCCCACTTATACCGCCTTGAGCAGCAACTGTATGACTTCTGGTTGGGAAAACTTTGCTGATACAAGCTACACTATGTTTTGATTGAGCTAATCCCATGGTGGCTCTTAGTCCAGACCCACCTGCACCAATAACAATGGCGTCATGTTTATGTTTTATTATTTTGTAACTCTCCATGTCAAAAACCTGTAATTAAATAAAGACAAATTAATGTAATAACTAATAATACAGCATGTGTAATCTTAGA
>MDTA01032124.1_pt1 | contig 18120 bp, 21 predicted proteins | sample 811151 | NCBI WGS metagenome assembly MDTA01 (sample SAMN05326648, study PRJNA326480) | marine metagenome | isolation source: seawater | place: Indian Ocean: South | collected 2010
TTCCATGTCTTAAGACAAAGTACCATCGGCGCAGAAAGGCTTGACTTCCGAGTTCGGAATGGGATCGGGTATTACCCTTTCGCAAAAATCACCAGGCATGCTTTTTATACATATATTTTAAAGGGTGTAAAGTTTATAAATTTACATAAATTTAAAGTAAAATAACAATACGAATATAATTTAATTTTATTTTGTCAAATTCTCAAAAATATTAATTTGTTTTAAAGTTAACTTATATAAATTTTGATTTTTAAAATAACCTAAATACCATTCTAAGGTAAATTTTAAAGATTTATCAATACCCAAAATAGGTTTCCAAGATAATATTCTCTTTGATTTTCCTATACTCAAATTAAGGACTTTGGTTTCGTAAAACTTTTGTTTGATTACTTTAATTTCAATTTTTTTGTTTAGTAAATTTTCAAATTTTTTTATAACATCTAAAACAGAAATATTTTTTAATTCTGGGCCAAAATTCCAAGAACTCGAGAATTTATAATTTTTTGAGCCTAATAGGAGATAACCGTAAAGTGGTTCAAGCACATGTTGCCAAGGTCTAATATTATTAGGATTTCTTAATATCATTTTTTTTTTTTTACGAATTGATGACATGAGATCAGGGATTAATCTATAATTTGACCAATCACCCCCACCAATTACATTTCCAGCTCTTACAGTAGAAAGATTTATTTTTTTATATTTGTAAAAAGATTCGAAGTAACTTTTTGTAACAATTTCTGCTGCAGCCTTACTAGCGCTGTAAGGGTCCTTACCGCCCAAATGATCATTCTCTTTGTAATATGCTTTTCCTCTATCCAAATAACATTTGTCTGACGTTATTATAATAAAAGATTTTAAATTTTTTAATTTTTTTGATGCTTCTAAAACATTAGCTGTGCCAATAATATTTGTTTCGAAGTTAAAGATTGGCTTTTCATAGGACATTTTTACTAATGGTTGAGCTGCCATATGAAAAATTATTTCTGGATTAATTTTTTTAATTATTTTATTTAATTTTTTATAATTTCTTATATCTAAGTAAATGTTTTCATTAAATTTTGTTTTTAAGTTTAATTTGTTAAAAATTGATTTTTTTTCTGGTTTTAGTGAAATACCATATAACTCAGAACCTATTTTGTTAAGCCAAATTGACAACCACGATCCTTTAAATCCAGTATGCCCAGTAATTAAAATTTTTTTTTTTTTTGTAAAAATTGTATAGCGTTTTCAAATTGAAGTTTTTATTTTTAATTTGATATAAATAAATTTAAAAAATATAAATATCAACACTTAATGATTATTGTAACAGGATATACAGGATTTATAGGAAAAAATTACATCAAAAAATCTGCTTTAGCAAAAAAAATTTTACCTATCAAGAGAAATTTAAGTAAAATTAATAAAATTAAAAATAAGAATATTGTAATTGTTAATTTCGCAGCGCTATATCAAAAAAAGTCATTTCTTAAAGATGTAAAAAAAATAGTCGATTCAAATTATACATATCCCATTCGTGTCATTGAGAGTCTTATAAATAATAATAATAATATTACTTTTTTTAATATAAGCTCATACTTTCAGCTAAAAGAGAATAAAAGAAAATCTAATTTATATAGTGTGGTTAAAAATTCATTTAAAAATATATTAAAATTTTATGAGACTAAAGGTAAATTTAATTTTTACAATGTTTATTTATATGATGTATTTGGAACAGGAGATAAAAGAAATAAAATTTTCAGACAGATAATTTTATCCTATCAATCAAATAAAGTTCTGAAAGTTTTATCACCATATAACTACCTGGTACCTGTTCATATAGATACTGTGGTCAAAATATTAGATTTATATATTGCTGATAAGAACAGACCTAAGGAAATTCATATTAATCAAAAAGAAAAAATATTTGTAAAAGATATATGTGAAATATCAAGGTATGCTTTTCCAAAAATTAAAATTAAGTATAAAGATAATAAAAAGAAAGATTTTCTATATAAAAAGAATTTAACAAAATATAAAATTATTAGAAATCTTAAGAATGATTTAATTAATTTTTTTTCTGAATATGCATAAAAAAATAAAAATTTTTAGCGCATCAGATAAAAGAGGAAAATTTTTAAAAATTTTTGATGATAAAAATCAAAGTTTTAAACAAATATTTATCTCGAAGTCAAAAAAAAATGTTTTTAGGGGATTCCATTACTACTCAAAAAAAAATAAATCCGACAGAATAATTTATGTTTTAAAGGGAGAAATAGTTGATTATTTAGTAGACCTGAGAAAAAAAAATTTTGGAAATGTTTTTAAAGTAAATATTAAACAAAATTCGAGATATTGTTATTTGCTACCATGGTATTGTGCACATGGTTTTTTTGCAAAGAAAGATAGTGAATTGATATATTTATTTAGAAAGAATCACAAAAAAAAATACGATCTTGGAGTAAACCTGAAAAGTATAATTAAAAATAAAAATTTGAAGAGAATAATAGTATCTAAAAGGGATATTTCACTTAAAAATTTAAAAAATATAAAAATTTTAAAGTAATCACCACTTTATCTGTTGAGAGTCTATAAAAAAATCTCTTGAGGTTTCAACAGAATATTTTTCTAGATTTTTTCCAAATAATTTAAGTTTCGAAATCATTGAGTTAGGAACTGTAATTATGTGGCAACCACATTGATTTGCTTCAATTATACTATAAGGCTCTCTACAGCTTGCCCAGAGGATTTTTAAATTTTTATACTTTTTTGACAATTTAACTGCTTTACGAATTGTAATTTTTGGATCAATACCTGTATCTGCTATTCTTCCAGCAAAAATCGACAAATACATATCAGATTTAATTGGTATAGTATTTAAAATTTCTTTTACTTGTTTAATTGTAAAAATTGAGGTTACATTTATTTTTCTTTTTCTTTCTGCCAACTCCTTTATTATAGCAACATTTTTGACTCCTTTAGAGTTAGTAAAAGGTATTTTTACATAAACATTTTTTGACCAAGACGATATTTCATCTGCTTGTCTTAACATATCAAATTTTTCATCTGCTGTTACCTCAAAAGATAATGATTTTTTATTAACCATTCTAATGACTTTATTTGCAAAGTTTTTGTAATTTTTTATTTTGCTTTTATACATTAAACTTGGATTTGTTGTGAAACCTTTGATTAAAGGAAATTTATTATACTTCCTTATAAGATTAAAATCTGCTCCATCAGCGAATATATTTATTTTTAACTTACTTAATTTCATTATTTTTAATTAAAAGGTATATTTGTAATGGAATTAACATAAGTACATTTCTTTTTCGAGGGTTTTTTTTCATTGTAATTTCTGTCTATAAAATAACATTTAAGTCCAACGCTGTATCCTGCTTCAATATCTTTTTTTCTATCACCTACTAAAATTGATTCTTTAATATTAATTTTCCAATTTTTTGCAGCTGATATTATCATTCCCGGTTTGGGCTTTCTACAATTACAATTATGGTGGTCATCATGATAACAAACATAAACTTCATCTAAATTTAATTTTTTTTTAATAAAATTATTTATTTTTATAACAAATTTTTTTGAAATTTTTTTTCTAGCAACCTCTGGCTGATTAGTAATCATAAACACTTTATATTTTTTTAGCTTAAATTTTCTAACTAATTTTTGGCAGCCTTTGTAAATTTTTAGGTGTTTAGATTGTCGAATACTGACTGGTTTTCTATTTTTAACCGGTGCTTTGATAATAACTCCATCACGGTCCAAAAAAACAGCTTTTTGGTTTACCACTTAGTTTTATATCTTTTCAGTTTTGGATGGCTTACCAACAAATGCCATATAACAGCCTGGAAAGCCTCTGAGTGTGGAGTTAAATTTTTCTTATTATTTATAGGAATGTTTAAACATGCATTTGCTTGTTTTGCTGTATATCCACCATCACTTCCTGTGATACCACATATTTTTGATTTTTTTGATTTAGCAAGTTTTATTGCATTTACTAAATTTACGCTTATTCCCTTTTCTAATGAGCCGCCACCGACTGAAAAAATAAAGATTAAATCTCTACTTTTTAGTCTTGAAGTTCTTAACCAATTTTCAAAAACTGTTTCCCAACCTTCATCATTAGTTCTCGCTGTTAATTCTGAAACATTATCAGTAGGAGAATAACATTCTAATCCACATAGTTTTCTGAAATCATTTACTGCATGTGAAGCGTTTGCGGCACTACCTCCAACTCCAAGAAAAAATATTCTTCCGTTATTTTTTCTCACATTACAAATAATATTTACTATTTTATCAATTTTTTTTGTATCAATTTTTCTTACTACTGCAGAAACCTCTTTTATATATTCTTTTGTGAAATTCATTTATTTAAATATTTATTAAACTTTTTTATACCTGATCTAGATCCAATTTCATAAAAAGGTTTATTAACAATTATAAAATCTACTTTATTTTTATAAGATAGAATAGTCATAAGATCTGATAAATCAAATTTTTTCTTTTTTATTTTTGAAATTAATTTTTTTTTTATCATTATAAAACCATAATCAATATATTCCATTTTAGAATTAGTATTTTGCTTATCATAAATCATTTTGTTATTTACTATTGAGATATTGCTTTTATCATCTTTATTATTGTTTTTGTATACAGTCATGATTATTTCTTTTTTAGAATCATTAAATTTTGTAAATAAACTTTTGTAATTTATAGGTAAATAACTATCTCCATAAACAACACAGAATTGTTTATCTAGTTTTTTAAATGCTTTTTTTAAAGCTCCTCCTGTTCCGAGTTGTTTTTTTCCATCATAAGAATATTCTATTTTAAAATCTATTTCTTTTTCATCCAAATATTTTTTGAGTTTATGACCTAAGTGTCCATAACATAGTAAGGCTTTATTAAAATTATTTTTTTTGTACAATTTCAGTTGATAATCAATGAACGGTGAGCCTTTGATCTTAATCAAGGATTTTGGTTTATTTTTTGTAAGGTTCTTTAATCTAGACCCTAAACCTCCACATAAAATAACTATCTGCATTCTAGTTCATGATAATTTTTGTTCCTTCAAAATCAAAATTAAATTCAACTGGTAAAATATTATGTTTTGAAAAATAATTAATAAGCTTTTTTTTATTTTCGCAATAAAACATTAAAAATCCACCACCACCTGCACCTACAAGTTTTCCTCCTACAGCCCCGTTCTTTAGTGCACTATCATATAAAAAATTAATCTTTTCATTGCTCATTATTGATGATCTTTTTTTTTTTTTCTGCCAATGTTCATTCATCATCAATCCAAAACTTTCAAAATCGTTATTTTCCAAATATTTTTTTATATTTTTACCCATTTGTTTTATTTCATCTAAATTATTTATCATCATTTTATTATTTTTAATCGATAGTTTTTTTTGATTTAATAAAACTGATTTTGCTTCTCTTGTTACACCTGTAAAAAAAAGAACAAGATTTTCTGATAAACTTTTTAATTTTTCAGATGATAATTTTAAAGGATAAGCTTTCACATTGTCATTTTTTTGAAACTCAAAGCATGTTACACCGCCTAAAGCTGAAATATATTGATCTTGTTTTCCAACTGGATCTTTCAATCTTTGAATTTCAATTTCACATGCAATTCTAGCTAATTCTTTTTGATCAATCATTTTTTGTTTGTACATATAATACGATTTAATTAAAGCTGACGTGAAACTTCCAGATGAACCAAGACCTGTGCCTGAGGGAATATCTGCAAGCGTGGAAATCTCTATACGGTTATCTGTGAAATTTTCTCTCTCTAAAAAGCTTTTAATTATTCTGTGTTTAATATCTGAAACTTTTTTTACTTTTTCAATTGATGAATATTTTAGATAAATTCCTGTTTGAAATGGTCTTGTAATTGTAACGTATACATATTTATTGATCGCTGCTGATAAAACAAACCCATTTTTTTTTTTATAGTACGATGGAAGATCAGTTCCTCCACCTCCCAAGGATATTCTTAAAGGACTACGAGCAATAATCATAATTATTTTGTTTGTATATTTTTTTTAATATTTGCATAACTTTTAAAGCTGTTTCCAAATTACATTCATGATTTCTATTTGACTTTATATCTTTATAAAATTCATTTAATTCTAAACCCCAGGATGTATCTTGGTTGAATTTCCATTTTCTTTGATTAGGTACACCAAGTTTTTTTTTCATTTTGTAAAAAATTAATTCTTCCTTACCGTAACTTCCACCTTTTCCAGTAATTAGAATTTTGCCAGTTTTACCATAAATTTCGAGTCTAAAAGTATTTTTCCATTCTGTACATGATGTATGAAACATGAATGTAGAATTATTTTTATAATTTAAAATTACAAAATTGTTGTCATCCACATTTTTTTTCCAATAAAATGATTTTATTGTTGATTCAATATTTTTAATTTTTCCAAAAAACATGTTGCCTAAATCAATAAAATGTGACCCCTGATCAATTAATTCGCCACCACCTGACATTTTAGGTAACATTCTCCATTCTTTGTCATAATTTAATCTTGCTCCATGACCATAACTGCCTTTTGCGAACATTATTTTACCTAATTGTTTTTTATCTATTAATTTTTTTGCTTTTATAATTGACTCAAGATATCTATGATTAAATCCAACCCTAACAATTTTTTTTTTTTTTTTTGAGTAATTTATTAATTTTTTTAAGCTTGCAAGGCCTGTTGTAACAGGTTTCTCTACAAAAATATGTTTTTTATTTTTAAGAGCTTGAATTGCAATTTTATATAATTGATTATGTGGTGTTGAAATAATTACTGCATCAATATCATCAACTAATAATAGTTTTTTCCAATCATAAAAAAAGGGTATTTCACTATAATTATCTATTTTAAAATAATTTTTTTTATTTATATCGCTACATCCAACTAATTTGAATTTTTTTGGTAAATTTTGATATCTCTTCAATCCAATTAGCCCAAGTCCAATTATTCCAATTTTTATCATTAATATTATATTTTTATTTGTCGTCTTAAAGTAAATATATTTTTATTTTTAAATATTCTATTATTGTTGGAAAACGTTTTCCAATTATCCCATTGAACGCTAATTAATTTTCCATTAATTTTTTTATTATTTATTAATATATTCATTAGTTCATAAACATTCTCCATTTTTGAAAAATTTTTTCTTTTAGGTTTTTGATTTGTTAAATTTTTTAGATTTCGCTCTCCTTCTATAAATAATTTTGTTTTCAGGATACCAGGTGCAACACAATTCACATTAATTTTGTATTTTTCAAGCTCCTCGGACAAAATTTCACTAAATCTTACCAATGATGTCTTTGCAGATGCATAGCTTGAAAAAAATTTTCTTGATGAAGTTGCTCCTCCACCGGATAAATTAATTATAGAACCGCCATTTTTTAACATGAAAGGAATTAATTTTTTTTTTTAAATAAATCAAATTTAAAAAATCTATTTCAAATGCTTTTTTCCATTCTGTGATATTAGATTTATGAAAGTATTCTACAGGTCCTGTGACTGCAGCACAATTTACTATCACATCAATTTTCAAAAATATCTTCTTAATTTTTTTAACTGCGTTATCTATACTTTTAGTAGAAGCAAGATCACATCTAACTAAATAAACTTCTTTTTTTTTATAAAATATTTTTTTTAAATTTTTTATATTTCTTGAAAGAAGACATAATTTATTATTTTTTTTTTGGAATTTTTTAGCTAGAAAAAAACCTAGTCCCCTTGATGCCCCGCATATCAAAATATTCTGACCCATCAATTCTTTCTCTTTTCAAATACCCATTTATTATTAATTAAAAAGTCAACTGTGCTCTCAACTGAATGTTCAATATCGTATTTAGGTTTCCAACCTAATTTTTTTAATTTTGAAACATCAAGTAATATGTAGGGAATATCTCCAATCCAACCCCTTTTTTTATTTCCAAACTTTAAATTAGGTTTCCAATTTAATTTTCTTGATATAATTTTTATTGACGATTTGACAGTCAGAATATCCTCATAACCTATATTAAATATATTTACTTTGTCCTTACTTTTTTTTGTTGCACAAAGAATTCCTGCTACACAATCCTCCACGGACATATAAGATTTTTTCTGATTACCATTTCCTAATACATTCAAAGTTTTTTCATTTTGTAAGTAATTTTTTACGAAGTCAAATACATGTCCATGAGTATAATTTTTACCTAATACAGAAACGAATCTAAAAATCCAAGATTTCATATTAAACCCCTCACAGTAAGCTTGGATTAAAGCTTCACATGAAATTTTTGATGCTGCATACATTGATGTTTGTTGAGGTATATCTATATTCTCAGGTGTTGGAATAATTTTAGTTTCACCATAAATAGATGCTGTTGAAGAAAAAAAAATTTTTTTTACATTGTTAATACGCATTGCCTCTAGGACATTATGTGTAACCATAATATTTTGCTCTAAATCTTTTTTTGGATTATTTACACCATTTCGGACATCTGCGTTTGCCGCTAAATGAAATACCATATTGACGTTTAAAAAGTATTTTGTAATTTTTGAAAAATTTAGAAGATCTTGTTTTACAAATTCAAAATTCTTTTTTTTTTAATTTTAGATAAAAACCTAATTTGACCAGTTGAGAGATTATCTATACCAATTACATGATTATTTTTGTTTTTAATAAGTTTTTCAGCAAGATTACTACCAACAAAACCCGCACATCCAGTTATTAAAATTTTATTCTTCATCATTTGAAAAATTTGTTTATATACATGTAGAATTTAAATTAAATGCAAAACTTAAACTTTTACAGTTTAAAATATATACTGATTTTATTTCCAGCTTTATTACTAACAGGGCCATTTTTACCTGATTTATTTTTATCCTTAATAGCAATAATTTATATATTTAAAATATCAAAACAAAGTGGGTGGCATTTATTATGGAGTAAGACATATAATAAATATTTCATATTATTGTACTTAATTCTTGTAATTGGATCAATTTTATCCGAATTTCAAATATACTCTTTAAAATCTAGTTTTTTTTATTTTAGATATTTTTTTTTTTTAACGCCATAATTGATTTATTGGATGAAGATGAAAAAATAATAAAAAAAATATCTTTTCTTACTTTTATTTCGCTATTAATTGCAAGTTTTGACACGATTTTTCAGTCTCAATTTGGATTTAATATGCTTGGCTACGAAACAAATAACTCATCAAGAATGGGAAGTTTCTTTGGTGATGAACTTATTATAGGAAGTTATCTTTCAAGATTAAGCCCTTTATTAATAATTTTTTTTTTCTGCATAAATTCAAACAAATTTAAACTAAATTTTTATTTATTCTCTATATTAATTTTTATTGGCTCAGGAATATTTTTATCAGGTGAACGGACTGCATTATTTTTATTCTTACTTACTTTTGTAACAATTTTTTTTGTAAAAAAATTCAGATATGGATTTTATATCACTTGTATTTTATCTTTATTAATTCTTCCCCTATCGAATAATTTAAGTAAAGATAGAATGTTTAATCAAACAATTAATCAGATTTATGATAAAGAAAGAGGTAAAATATATTTTTTTTCTAAAGAACATACAATTCTCTCAAAAATTTCGGTAGAAATATTTAAAAATAATAAATTTTTTGGTGCTGGAGCAAAGAATTTTAGGAACGTTTGTGATGATGAGAAGTACAAAAATTTAGTTGATTTTAAACCTGATCATTATTGTAATTTTCATCCTCACAACATTTTTTTTCAATTCTTGTCTGAAACAGGTTTTTTTGGTACGACAACTTATTTATTCTTTCTGTTTTACATTATATATAAAATTTTAAGAACTTTATTGAATTTTCGAAATGATAAAGAGAATAAAAACGGTTTTATTTTATTATTTTCAGCTATTGGTGTTTTAATATCAATTTTTCCCCTAGTTCCATCTGGACAATTTTTTAATAATTGGTTGAGTATTTATTTGTATATTTATTTGGGAATTTTTCTTTATTTTGATAAAAAATATAAATTTAAAACTCTTAATTTCTTTAAGTAAAAAGTATATTAAATTTAATTTAAAATGTTTAAAAATTATAATGATCTGTATATTTTTTTTTATACTATAATAATTATAATTATATCTCTTAGGTTTGCCAAAAATATTAACTTGATAGACAAAGCAAACTATAGAAAAAAGCACAAAATTGATTCTGCTCTGATTGGCGGTTTAGTTTTTGCTTTTTCTCTAATTTATGTTTTATTCTTAGATGATTTCAGTAATGAATTAAATAATATAATTATTGGGTCAATACTTATTAGTATTGTCGGTTTTGTTGATGATAAGTATGATTTAAAACCTTTAAACAAGCTTATACTTCAATTATTTCCAATTTTTTTCATAATAAATAACGGTCAGACTTTAAAAAGTTTAGGGAATTATGAAATTGTTGGGTATTTAGATCTTGGCTCTCTTTCAATCATTTTTTCACTTTTAGCAGTTTTTTTATTTGTAAACGCATCAAATTATTTAGATGGAAAGGATGGAAACTTATTAACTCTTTTAATATCAATTAATTTGATATTTAAATTTTTATTTTCAGATAATTATGAAATTAGCAAGATCATAAATTACATAATTTCAATCTCAATAGCACTTTTAATATTTAATTTAATCAACATAAGAAAATACAAATTATTTTTAGGTGATTCAGGTAGTTTATTAATTGGCTTTTACTTAGCATTTTTTCTTATCTATTGTTCGAATAATACAGATGTTCATCCAATAATATTGGCAAGTACAATCTGCATTTTTATATATGATTTTCTTGCAGTTTCATTAGAAAGGTTTTTTTCAAAAAGAAAAATTTTTAAACCAGATAATATGCATATACATCACCTGATAAATTTGAAATTTAATTCAAATATAATTAGTTTAATATTAATTAATTTTTTAAATTTTAGTTTTTTTGTTTGTAATTATTTTATCTTTTCATACAATAGTTTATTCGCTTTCATAAACTACATTTTAATGTTTTTAATTTACTTATATTTAAGAAAGGTTCTTAAAAGTTGAAATTTTAATAAATTCCTCAAAAAATATTCCCCTTTTATCCTTATCGGAAATAATAAATTTTTTTCCTTTTAAAAACTTTGATACTCTTTTGTCTTTATATGAAATACATTTTTCGAGTTTAGGATTGTAATTTTCCGTACAATTATAAATAATTCTAGTGTCATTTTGTTTACTCAAAAATCCATGAGCTAGACCAGGAGGTATCCAGACTTGTCTATATTTTTTTTCTGATAGCTGAATACATATAGATTTACCAAATGTTGGAGATTTTTTTCTTAAATCAAGAATTATATCATCAATTGCTCCTGATATTAAATTTAATAATTTTCCCTGAGGTTTAACTATTTGCAAATGCATACCTCTAAATACATTCTTTTTTGAAATAGAGTAATTTTCTTGCACAAAATTTTTTTTAATTAGTTTTGAAATATTTTTTTTATTATAAAGTTCTGTAAAACTTCCTCTATTATCCTTATATATTTTTACAGGTATCACAAAACATCCTTTAATTTTTGTCTTGATTAATTTTAGCATAAAGATGACAGGTAATTTTTAATCTCTTTATTTTTAGTTTGATCAATATTTTTTTTAAATTTTTTTTTGGAAATCCAGTTTTGGTTGAAAGCTATTTCCTCCAATAAACCAATATATTTAGACGTAGTTTTTTGATAATATTGAATTATGTTTCCAATTTCTAAAATACTTTGAAAAGTTCCTGCATCTTTCCATGATGTTGAGCGACTTAAAATTTGATAATTTAATTTTTTTTTTTTTAAATAAAAGTTGTTTATATCAGTAATTTCTAGCTCTCCTCGCTTTGAAGGTTTTAATTTTTTAGAAATATTTATTACCGAATTATCAAAATAGTAAAGTCCTGTAACTGCCAGATTGGATATTTTTTTTTTTGGTTTTTCTATTATTTTTATTAATTTTTTTTTCCTAATATAGGCTACCCCAAATCTATTTGGATCATTCACATGACAAAGAAATATTGTATTTTTTTTTGATGCTGCAGTTTTTTTTAATATTTTTGATAATTCAGATCCGAAAAAAATATTATCGCCTAATATCAGGGCAACAGAACTTTTTTTAATGAAGCTTTCCCCTATTATGAAAGCCTCAGCTATTCCATTTGGTTTTTTTTGAACAGCATATGACAATTTTAACCCATATTGCTTACCGTCACCCAAATAATCTTTAAAATTGTTTATATCTCTTGGAGTTGAAATGATTAATACGTCACGAATATTTGATAACATTAATATTGATAGTGAATAATTTATCATAGGTTTATCGAAAACAGGCAAAAGTTGTTTTGAAACGAAGTTAGTTATCGGGTGCAATCTTGTTCCTTGACCACCAGCTAAAATTATTCCTTTTCTCATGATTAGATTTTACCTATTCTTTTAAATTTAAAATTTCTCTTTCTTAAATTATCAATCCATTTTTCATTATTTAAATACCAATAAATCGTTTTTTTTAATCCATCTTTAATTTTTGTTTTTGGTTTCCATTTTATTTCTTTAGTAGTTTTATTTATATTGACACTATACTTTCTGTCATGACCAGGCCTATCTTCTACATATTTAATATAATTTTTAAAATTTTTAATTTTTAATTTTTTTAGATTAAAATAAATTTTTATTATATTTTTGATTAATACTATATTTTTAATTTCATTATTTCCACCAATCAGATAGGTCCTGCCACTTTTTCCGTATTTAATTACTTTTTCAATCGCATCTACATGATCTTCCACAAATAACCAGTCTCTTATTTGATTTCCATCTCCGTATATTGGGATTTTTTTTTTTTCTATTAGAGAGATAAGAGCATGTGGTATTAATTTTTCTGGATATTGATAAGGTCCATAATTATTAGAACAATTTAGAATTATAGAATTAAGATTATAGGTTCTACTCCATGCTCTAACTAAGTGATCAGAACTTGCTTTCGAAGCCGAATACGGGGAACTTGGATTATATTTACTTCCAATATTAAATTTTTCTTTTCGTTTATTTAAATCTCCAAATACTTCATCAGTAGATATTTGTATAAATTTAAATTTTTTCTTTTTTTTTTGAGTGTAATTTTTTGATACTTCAAGCAGATTATGTGTTCCTAAAATATTTGTAAGAAGAAAATTTCTAGATGAATCAATAGATCGATCTACATGAGTTTCTGCAGCAAAATTAATTAAAACATCGGGTTCAAAAGTATCAAAAATTTTATTTATTTTTTTGCTCTTAATATCAATTCTTTTAAAAGCATAGTTTGCATATTTATTAAATTCTTTAAGATTATAATTATTTCCTGCATAAGTTAACTTATCAATATTTAAAATCTTATAATTTTTTTTTAATAATTTACTTATAAAGTTACTGCCAATAAAACCTGATCCACCAGTAACAAGTATCTTAATCATTTTTGCCAAATTCAAACTTTATAGTTTTTTTAAGACCATCATACAAAGAATATTTTGGCTTAAAACCAACAAGATTCGCTTTAAAACTTGAGTCTGAAACAAATTTTTTTACTCTTACAGAGCTTACTTTAAATTTTTTATTAGTAATTTTCGAAACAAAATCAAAAAGTAGACCCACAAAATAGGCAAGAAAATAAGGTATTTTTTTTATTTTTTTGTTACTATTAAAAATTAATAAACAATTTTGAATTAAATCTTTTAATTTTAATTGCGGTCCATCAACGTAATTTGAAATTTGAAGTCTTTTATTTAAATTAATACAATATATTAAAAAGTCTGCTAAATTTTCAACGTATGCTATAGATTTTACATTTTCGCCTTTGCCAATCATGAAAAAAGGTCCATTATAAATTTGGCTTAATAGATTATAAATATTTCCTCTATTATTAATTCCAAACACTGCTGTGGGCCTAATTATTATCAAGTTATTTAAATTGCTATTTTGATACCATTTTATAAAAACATCCTCGGCTTTTTTTTTTGATTTTCCATAATCATTAAAAGGTTTTAGTTCGCTTTTTTCATCTGCAAATTTACTTGCAAACCCATAAACAGCAACTGAACTAAGGAAAATTATTTTATTACATTTTTTTTTAATTGCAATTTCACAAATATTCTTTGCGCCTTCAACATTTACTTTATAATAATCTTCTTTTTTTTCATTATCGTGATGTACTGCCGCAAGATTAATTATTATAGATTTCTCTGGTATATTTTTTTCTAAAGAATCTAAATTGTTTATATCAACCAATTTACTAAATTTTGATAAGTCATTTAGTATCTTTTTATCCAATATTATAAATTTTAAGCCTATTGAAATTAATTTATTAGATATTTCTCTTCATATAAATCCAGATCCACCAATTAAAACAATCATTTAAACATATTTTTTAAAAATTAATTGATAATAATTTTTTTTTTTAATTACAATATTCTTTCCAAAATTAATATTCTTTAAATCTTTATAAAAATAATCTTTTCTATCAATAATATTATATTTTGCTTTCCTTTGTAATAAAGTTTCCAGATAAGTAACCAAATTTTCTACTTCAATACTTTTTTTATAAAATAGATTATAAATTTTATCTTTTTTTTAAGTTTACTAATTTTCAAAATAATTTTAGTTATATCAGCAACATCAATAAAATTTCTAAAACAATTTGAGTATAATTTGAAAAGTCTATTTTTTGATATTTTATTTTTTAAATAGTTAAATATCGTATTTTTGTTTTTCGATACTCCAACAACCTGGGGCAATCTTATTATAATTGTATTTTTATTTCTCACCAAAATTTTTTCGATTTTGATTTTATGTTTAATATATGGTGTTTTCCTTTTTTTTAATACGTCTATTGTGCTAAAATAATAAAATTTTAAATCTGTATTAATATTTAGTATTTTTTTAATTAGGAAAATTTCTCTATTAAAATCTCTTATTTTAATGTTGTTTGAATTTGAGACACCTGATGCAAATATAATTTTATTTTTATGGAAGTAATTTTTTTTTTTAAATTCCTTGGCTATTAATCCATTTCCGATTATCATTTATTTTCTAAGTAACTTTTTATAAATAAATTTTTTAAAGTTAACTGGTAAAATATAGACAATAGATTTTAAAATAAAAATTAAAGTTGCAAAAAATAGATTGGTTAGTTTATTTTCTAACAATATTTTTTGAAGATAAAATTCTGAAACTATATATTTCAAACCTCCACGTCTAATAAAAAAATTATTTCCAGTCTTTGCTTTAACTACTACAAACGGCATATTTGCAACTTTTGCACCAGACCCAATCATTTTGCACCATAAACCATAATCCTCTTTTAAATATAAATTTGGATATCCTCCAAGCTTTTTAACAATTTTTGTTTTGTAAAAAACAGTCATGTGATTGAATGGATTTCTATATTTAATTATCTTTTTTATATCATTTTCATTAATTGGGACTTTTTTTTTATTTTTTTCATTAAAATTATCAATTTCTATAATTTGACCTCCAAAAAGATCATAATCTTCTTTCATATATTTAATTGAATTTTTAAATCTATCAATTTCACATAAATCATCACCATCCATTCTACCAATCCAAAAAGTTTTAACTTCTTGTATACCTTTGTTGAGTATTTTAGCTAGACCAATCTTTTCACTTCTTATTACTTTGAAATTGAATTTTTTCTGACAAATATTTATCTTTTTATTAAAATTATTATTTAAATTCCCATCTACAAGAACAAATAAATTATCAGGTTTAATTGAGTTTGAATATATGCTTTCAATTACTTTTTCAAAATTATTGCATAAATCATCCCTATCGTAAACTGGAAGAAGTATTGTAAAATCTAAATGATTTTTCAAATTAAAATCCATCTCTGGTCAATTAATTTATTTTTTTTGTTATCAAAACTTTTTTTAAACCAGTATTTTGGACTGATAACTATTTTATTTTTATTTTTATTTAAGTATGCACCCCACCAACTAAAAGTGCTGTTCGCAATAATATTATGATGACATTTTGTCATTAAATATAAATTTTCATCGTCATTTTTAGTGTCGACAATATCGTAATTAATTGATTTAAAATTTTTACTAAAAAATTTTTTCGTATAATTTAAATCATCAGAAAATACCAAAAAGTGTGGTCTTTTAATTTTTTTTTTTATAATTTTTATAGCTTTAAAATAATACTTATAATTTAAGATATTATAAGTATTTAATGATTTACCATATATATAATCACCTCTTCTAATATGTATACTGACTAAATTTTTTTTTTTAAAAACTTTTCTAAAAATTCTCTCAAATTTTTTTTTTTTTTTAAAATTTAATAACTTGATTATTTTAGTTTGAGGGAAAGGAAAAAATTTTTGATCTTGAAAATAACCAAACAACTCATTTTTTTTTTTGGAATAAAAAAAATTTTTTTCATTGATAAAAAAGATATTTAAATTAAATTTTAAAAAAAAGTAGTGAATATTTTTTTTTAGTATTAAGAAATAGTTTTTGTATTTATATTTCTTTTTAAAATTATATTCTAATTCGAAAACATCATCGATATTAGACTTATGTATTTTAGAAAAAGTTGTTTTGTATTTAAATGAATAAACGGCTTTTGTTTTCTTTTTTTTTGAAAATTTAATACCTGCTAAAAATTGAAACAATTGGTTTCCTATACCACCAAACAAGTTTGTCTCAATCATATCTGCACAAAATTAAATATAATTTGTTATAAATTCTTATTAGACACCACATTGGAAAATCAATAATAAAGTATAAAATTCTATAAACCAGTGGAACTTTCAATTTAAAATCGTTTTTTTCTGCTTTCCTAATTTTGTTAAAATTAGATTTCTTTAATCTATTAGTAAGAGAAAAATTATTTTTTTGATCTGACACTAAATATAATTCTGAAAAATGCCATCTGTAATTAAAATTAATTATTTTTAAGTAGAATTCTACATCTATGAACCATCTCAAGTTTCTGCTAAACTTTGGTAAAAACTTATTAGTTTTAAATATAATACTTGAAAGTGGTCCAAAATAGTTTCTGTAGATAATATAATTTTTAAAATATTTATGTAGGAATTCCCTTTGAGTTTTGAGCGTATGAATTTTATTAAAGTATTTATTGTTATATTTTACATATGTATTCATACTTATTATTTCAGGGTATTTTTTTTCTCTAATTTGATTAAAAAGTTCTTTAAAAAAATCTTTAGATCCAAAATATTCATCTTGATGTAATAATATAGAATAATTGTAAATATTTTCTTTTTTAGAATTAATATAACTAATTGCTCTATTCCAATTTTCACTTGCATTTATGGTGGGCACATTTTTAAAATAATTAATTTTAAATTTTTTTTTATATTTTTGATATAATAAATATATTGAATTATTCTCTGTATTATCAAACAAATAAACATGTATACTTTTATTTCTAGTTTGAGATATGCTAGTTAGTATTTTTTCAACTCCTTTTTTATATCTGTAAGTCGGCAATAAAATATTTAACTTGATCATTAAATTAAATAGGTAAAATTTTTAAAGAATAAAACAAAGTTTATTAAAATAATATAAGAGAAAATTATCAATAGAAAATTATCAATTTCTTTACTCATAATTAAAAAAATCAATGGTAAAGTAAAAATACTGAATACTCTATGTATATCTTCTCCAGCATATTGTGAAATTGGTGTAAATAAACTTACAAAGATTGTAAACATAAAAAATGATATGCATTTAATATATTTCAATAAAAAGCTACAATTCTCAATGAAAGCAAACTTTTTTTGATTATTATAAAGAATAAATAGGATTAATGGGAATATATATAGTAAGGATCGGTAAATATTAAGAGGTTTTTCTACTAGAATTCCAACATTATTTCTTAATAAAAATATATTTAAAAAAAAAGACAAAAGAAATATTAATGCTGGTATTGTAACAAAAATAAATATCTCTTTAATATTTTTATTTTTAATTCCTATGTAATTTAAAAAAAAAAGTAATGAACTAACATAAGTAAGACAGATTGTAGTTTCTATGTGCACAGAAAACGAAATAATCAA
>MDTA01129025.1_pt1 | contig 18114 bp, 16 predicted proteins | sample 811151 | NCBI WGS metagenome assembly MDTA01 (sample SAMN05326648, study PRJNA326480) | marine metagenome | isolation source: seawater | place: Indian Ocean: South | collected 2010
AAAATTTAAAAAATTCAATTATAATCAGATTTAAAAATAATAATTACCTTAAAAAAAAAGATTTACAGCCTAATGTTGTATATTTGAATGGCACGGCGTCGAAACAAGCTTATGAAAAAAAAAATTTTTTAGTAAGAAAAAAAAATCTTAATTGGGTAATATATATTCAAAAAACGTTTTATGAAAAATACAGAAAAGATAATTCGCTGAACTATAGATTTGCTAGTAATAATGCTGCATTTCTTTTTAATTGCTTCACCGAACTGAATTTATTACAAAAAGTTTTATTAGATTTAAGTATTTTTAATTTAGAAAAAGTTAAATTATTTAATTTTGATATTAACCTATCAAAATTTCATCAAGTTGGTTACTCAATTTATAATACCATACAAAAACAAAAAAAAATTAAAATGTCATTCGTACATAACCAAATTGTTATGTTTGATTTTATAAACTACTTTTATAAAAGAAAAAATATAGAATTAGACAATCGTTTAAACACAATTATAAACTTGGGAAAGGAGAAATACCTTTCACGATTAGAAAGAAATTGGAAAAATTAAATTTTTTCGTTTCATTTTAAATTAATAAAAATCATAAACCAAAATATCATGAAAATATCTAGAATTTTAGAAAAAAAAGATTTTGTGAAATTACAATTAATATTTTTACTTAATTTTTTAACTTTCTTTTTTGAATTTATATCTTTAGCTTCAATTCCACTATTTGTAAGTTTTATTTTTGAATTAGAAACTGTTTTAAATAAATTTGAAAATTTTGGAATTTACTTTTTTTCAAATACCAAAAATGAAATTCTGGTACAGTATTTAGGCTTAGCAATAATCTTGATATTTTTAGTAAAAAATATTTTTTTTTATTATTATGTACATATTCAAGGTAAATTTGTTGCAAATATTAAGGTAAAACTATCAAAAAAACTTTTAAATTTTTATGTATCATCACCATTTTCATACCATTTAAATAATAATCCTGCTCAGTTAACAAGAAATACAACAAATTCTATTGATGGTTTAAGTGCTTACATATTACGCTTGGTAGAACTTTTAAAAGAGTCGTTAGCAGTATTAGTAATATTTATTTTATTAATGTTTTTTGTTGATCCAATAATTACAATTTCTATCTTTCTATTGTTCTTAATATTTGGTTTCTTCTATTTGAGGTTCATAAGACCTACTTATAAAAAAAAGGCTAAAACAAACGAAAATTATAAAGTAAGTTTTATCCAAACAGTGAATGAAACCTTTGGAGCTATAAAAGATATTAAATTACTCAATAAAGAAGATGAAATAGTTAAATTTTACCATCAATTTAGATCTAAATATGAAAAAAATTTATTTCAATTTTTCATATTGCAAAAGATACCTAAACTACTATTAGAAACTTTATCAATATTCATTATTACAATTACTGCATTATTATTTTTCAATTCAGGTATGGATTTACTAAATTTCCTTACTATTTTGTCTTTAGTTGTAGTGGCCTTGGTAAGATTTATACCTGCCTTTAACTCGATTATATCGAGTATATTTTTTATAAAAATTTATCAACCCGTTTTAGATATTATAATTAGCGAATTAAATAAAATCGAAAGGCACGAACATGACATATCTAAAACTAATAATACTAAGTCTTTTAAAAAAATAGATTATAAAACAAATCTTATTTCACTGAGAAATATTTCATTTTATTACGAAAAAGAAAAAGACTTTACACTTAATGACATTAACTTAGATATAAAAGAAGGGACAATATTAGGAGTTACTGGAGAAACTGGATCAGGAAAAAGTACTCTATTTCATATTATTCTAGGCTTGTTAAAACCTAAATCAGGGAACGTCTTTTTTAAAGGCATTGATATAAATTTAGATATTAAAAATTGGAGAGATCAAATAGGTTATATCGCTCAAAATATTTACTTGCTTGACGATACTATAGAAAAAAATATCTCGTTCAACTTTCTAAATGACGAGATAAATAAAAAAAAATTAGATTTTTCAATTAAGATGGCATGTCTAGAAAAAAAAATTAATGAACTTCCACTAGGTCTTAAAACCAAAGTTGGAAATGATGGCCTTCGCCTTTCTGGGGGCGAAAAGCAAAGGATCGCATTAGCACGAGCAATTTATAGAGATCCCGATATATTTTTTATGGATGAATCAACTAGTGCTTTAGACTCTGAAACAGAAGAAAAAATTATTAGTAATTTAAAAAATAACTTCTCATCAAAAACTATCATTTTAATCGCTCATAGAAAAACAACTATTGAAGCATGTGATAAAATAATAAATTTAGTTAATGGTTCAATTAGTGAAAAAATTAAATAAAATTATTATTTAAACCAATGAAAATTGCTTATTTCTTAAATCCCCATAGAAAAGTATTAAGTATAATTCCCTCTTTTTTAATAGATGTATATAAAAAAAAAAAATATTATTTGCTTCCAAATAATAAAGTTTTAAGAAATTTAATTATTTTTTTTTACACTAAAATATTAAGAAAATTTTTGATAATAATTGAATTATTAAAAAAAATAAAAATTATTTGGATTAATCCAAAAGAGTTTGAATACATTATATTCGATGATCAATCTTTAGGAGTTATTGATAAGATCTTACCACCAAAAAGTTTTTTTGTTATAACAACAAGAGTAGAAAGTTTAAAAGAAATTTATTTAACTAAAGAGATTATAAAATATATTTTTAAAAATATTTTTAATAATAGTATTAAGATTAACTATATAACGAGCCTGATAAAATTAATTAAGCCAAAGAAAATTATCACTCTTGTCGATAACTCAGTTGATTTCCACATTATATATAAATTATTCTATAAAAGTGACATATCTTTTTACGCTATACAAAATGCATTTAGAAATGATATTTATTTGAAAAATATTTTTTCTATATCAAATTACTCCGGTAATTATTTTTGTTTTGGAGACTATGAAATTAATTCTATTAAAAAAAATATATCTCACGAAACAAACTTAAGGTTAAAAGCGATTGGCTCAATTAGAATTGAGTTAGCTAAAGAATATATTATTAAAAACAACAAAAAGATTAATGAAATTTATGATATCTGCTTAATTTCTGAAGCAGTGAGCGAAATTGGAACATCGGGTGGGATTAATTATTCTCAATATGAAGATACTCAAAAAATTCAAGCAAAAATTTTAAATTACACTCTAATGTTTTGTAAAAAATATGGTAAAAAGCTATTATTTTTGGGAAGAAATAATCTTAAAAGTAAAAATTTCGAACTAAATAAAGAAGAAGAAATTTTATTTTATAAATTTAACAATCAAGAAAAAGATTTCGATTTACAATTTTTTGATAAAACAAATTATCAAAATATAAAACATCTTCTTCAAAGTAAAGTTATTGTTGGCAGTGTTTCTACGTTATTACAAGAATCTTTTGGTTTAAAAAAAAAGATTCTTGTATGTGACTGGGCGAATAAAAATTTAAAAAAAGATTTTAACTCAGGAGACTTCCCTGGCGACGGAATTCTTAAGCTAAAATCTGACAGTTTTATAGATTTTGAAAAAAGACTTCTAGAAATATTAAATTTAGATTTTAATCAATATTTGTCAAAAACTTTAAATCAAAATTTAATTTATAATTTAAATTTTGAAACATTGGATTTTTTGAGGAAAGAGATGAAAGGATCATAAAATTGTTTAAGAGAAAAATTTTACATAGGCAAAAAATAATTATTACAGATGGAATGCCCTCCAGTGGTAAAGCTTTAATTTGTGATTTAGTTTCAAGTTTACCAAATGTAGATCCATGGGTAATGTTGCATTATATTGAAAATATTTTGGCATTGAACAGAATAGGTATTTTAAATAATGAAGTGTCGAAATATTTATTAAGGACAAACCATAATGTCTTTTTTCATGATAGCTTACTTTTAAGAAATTCGAACTTTAGAAAAAGTGATATCACATCAATTACTAGAAATGAAAAATATAACAATATTAAAGAAAGACTTCATCCAGACGAAAGTAAGGTATTAAAAAAATACAAAGATAAAGTCATTACTCATTATTGTTTACATTTTACGACCGTAGCAAAAAAATTATTATTTGAAACTTTTAAAAGTAATCTTTTATACCTACAGGTTTATAGGTCGCCAATAACATTTTCCATGATTAATAGAATTGCCAATTGGACTTTACAAATTGAAAAATCAAAGAGTAGAGATGGTCATATAAAATTTTTTGATAAAAAAGTAAAAAAAAATTTACCATATTTCATGAAAAAAAAATCTAAAGAATATTTTGACGCTAATAAATACGAAAAAGCAATAATTATTATTGGAGAATATCTTAATAATAAAATAATTAAAAATAAAAATAATATTAAAAAATATAAATCTAAAGAGATGATTATTCCCTTTGAAAATTTAATTAAAAAACCAGAGAAATATTTAAAAAAAATTTCAAAAAATATTAATTCTGAACTTGATAAATTTGTTTTTCGAACTTTTAAAAAAAATAGGGTACCAAGAAAGTTTAATCTTAATAAAGAAAAAAATTTTACCTTAAATTTTCTTAAAAATAAGATAAGACCAAAATACTATAATAAACTAATAAAGTTAGAGAAATTCTATCAAATGAATATTCTTAAAAAATTTTAATGAAAAATTCTTTAAATTACAAAATACTTGACTGCACATTAAGAGATGGTGGTTATTATAATAATTGGAATTTTTCTTTTAGACTGATCCAAGATTATTTAAATTCAATAGGTAAAACAAATATCGAATATGTAGAATTAGGATTTAGAGGTTTTTATAAGAATAAAAATATTGGATTAACAGGATATACCGATGATAACTTAATTAATAAATTAAATTTTCCTGAATCATTAAAGATAGGAGTAATGGTAAATGCTTCAGATTTATTTAAAAATAATCTTTCACCGCTTAAAAATTTAAAAAGATTATTTCCAAATATAAATAAAAAAATTTCTTTTGTTAGATTCGCTTGTCATTATGATGAAATATTTGGTTTAAGAGATTGTATAAGATGGTTATCACAAAACAGAGTTTCTGTGTTTATTAACATTATGCAAATTTCTGAGATAAATTTGGATAAACTAAAAAAAGTGTGTTTAAATCTTAGTAAAACAAACGTTGAAGCACTTTATTTTGCCGACAGTCTTGGAGCTCTTGAGATTAAAAAGTTCAAAAAATTTATTCAATTAACAGATAAATATTGGAAAAAAGACTTAGGTTTGCATGCTCATGACAATTTAAATCTCGCACTAAAAAACTCAAAATTCGCTATTAAAAATAATTTTCGCTGGATAGATTGCACAATAATGGGAATGGGCCGTGGACCAGGAAATTTGAAAACTGAGGAAATTTTAAAAAAAGTTGACAGAGAACAAGTAAAAAAAATTAAAACGCTTAAAATCAAATATTTCGAAGATTTAAAAAAAAAATATAGATGGGGAACTAATTATTATTACAAAGAAGCAGCTAAAAGAAAAATACACCCAACCTACATACAACAGATGCTCGCCGACAAAAGATATAAAAAGAGAGATTATAAGAATATTTTGAAGAGTTTATCTAACGAGAATGCTAAAAAGTTTCATGAACATAAATTATTCATATCTTCAAATATTTATAATGTTAAGAAAAAAGGTACATGGTCTCCAATAAGTAATTTAAATGGCAAAAATATTTTAATTCTTGGACCAGGTGAGAATGCAAAGAAAAATAAATATAAAATAATAAAGTTTATTAAAGATAAAAAACCATTTGTAATTGCTTTGAATTCGTTAAATTACATTTCAAATAAATTAATAAATGTTAGAACTATATGTCACCCAAAGAGAATAATTCTAGATTTCAAATATTTAAATGATTCTAATATTTCATTAATTGCACCTATTTCGTCAATGCCTAATAAATTAAAAAATTACTTACAAAGAGAAAACAAAATTATTTTTGATTTTGGATTACACATTAATGGAAATAAAAAAATTATAATTCAAAAAAATTATTGTTCATTGCCTAAGCCTCTAGTATTTTTCTACTCTCTAGCAATAGCAACTTCCGCTAAAGCAAAAAAAATATATTTAGCTGGATTTGATGGGTTTAAAAATGATGATCCATTTTCTGATGAAACCAACTTTTACTTGAAACGTTTTATCAAAAAACAAAAAAAGATTAATTTAATTACCTTAACAAAAACAAAATATAATATATCTTATTTGCCAATATAAATGAAAAACTTAATAGTTATTCCTGCTCGTATGAAGTCATCTAGACTTCCCGGAAAGCCACTAAAAAAAATTAATGGAAAAGAACTAATTTTGAGGGTTTTGAATGCTTGTGAACCATTAAGTTCAAAAAATACTAAAATTATTGTTGCAACAGATGAAAAAAAAATTTTTAAAAAAGTTAATTTTTTAAATTTTAATTCTATAATGACTTCTAAAATTTGTCGAACAGGTACTGATAGGGTTGCTGAAGTAGCTAAAAAGATTAAAGCAGATATCTATATTAATGTTCAAGGAGACGAACCACTAGTCAATTATAAAGATATTCAAAAGATCATAAATGCAAAAAAAAAATATCCAGAACATGTAATTTGTGGCTACAGCAATTTACTTTCTGATGAGGATGTAAATAATATCAATATACCAAAAGTAGTATTAAATAAAAAAAGTGAATTATTATATATTTCAAGGTCTCCTATTCCGAACACAAAAAAAAAATCTATTAAAGTAAGTAATTATTTAAAACAAGTGTGTATTTATGGTTTTAATAAGAAAGATTTATTACTATTTAGCAGATTTAAAAATAAGACAACATTAGAAAATTTAGAAGATATTGAGATACTTAGATATCTTGAAATAAGCAAAAAAGTAAAAATGATTAAAGTAAGTTCAAAATCTTATGCTGTTGACACTCATGATGATTTAAAGAAAATAGATAAGATATTTAAAAGATTAGATAAAAATTGATAATCAAAGGTGATTGATTCATGAAAAAGTTTTTAGATCCAAATATTGAACATAAAAGAAAAACTGTTGAGAATAGAATTCAGTTAATTAAATATAATAATAAAGAATTTCCTCTTCCTACCGAAATTGAAATAAGCGAGTCTGGTATTTGCAATAGAAAATGTTCTTTCTGTCCTAGGAGCGCTCCTGATTTCAAAGATATAAAGGAATTTATATCAAAAGAATTGATTTTAAAGGTCGTAAAAGAACTTAAAGAATTAAATTATTCCGGTGTTATCAGATTTAGTGGTTTTGTTGAACCATTATTAGACAAAAAAATTTATGACCATATACAGACTTTCAAAAAATACCTGCCCCTCGGAAGAGTAGAAGTAGTTACAAATGGAGATCCGCTTAACTTGGACCGGCTAAAAAAATTATTCAACTCTGGTTTAGATAAATTATTAATTAGCGCCTATGACGGAAAAGATGATGTGATAAAGTTTCAAAAAATGGTTAAAGAATGCAACCTTAATACAGACCAATACATTATTAGAGACAGATCTTTACCAGAAGAAGAAAGTTTTGGTATCGCTCTAAGCAATAGATCAGGAATGATGGAAAATGCAGATTTTAAAATACCAAGTTTAAAAAATCCTTTAAACAATCCATGTTACATACCTTCATATACTTTATTTTTTGATTATCTAGGTGATGTATTAATGTGCCCTCATGATTGGGGAAAAAAAATTATTTTAGGTAATTTAAAAAAAGAAAATCTATTAGATATTTGGTTTAGTGAGAAATCAATGAAAATCAGAAAAAATTTAGTAAATAGTAATAGAAAATTTAAACCATGTAATGTTTGTGATGTTGAGGGAACACTTATAGGCGAAGTAAATTCTGAGTATTTTAAATAAATGAAAAAATTATTAATATTAGGTGGAAATTCAGATATCGGCACGAAAATTATCGATAAGTTAATTGTTAATAATAAATATAAATTACACGTTCATTTTAACAAAAATTTTCCAAAAAAAAAATACTCAAAAAAAATTGAATTTATCAAAAAAAATTTATTTAATATTAACGAAAAAAATATTAAAAAAAATTTTGACTCAGACTACGATATAATAATTAATTTAGTTGGATATGTAAGCAACCAGTCTTTTAAAAATTTTACTTTAAAAGAAATTCAAAAAACAATTTTGATTAATAGTCTAGCACCTTTATTGGTTATTCGAAATTCTATAGATAATATGAAAAGAAAAAAATACGGAAGAATAATCAATACATCAAGTATTGGCACAAAGTTTGGGGGAGGAAATAGTACTTTTGCATACTCATTAAGTAAATATATTAATGAATTTATTCCAGGCGAAATTAGAAAGCTATCTTCGAATAATATACTTTATAATACTATTAGAATAGGTGTTACCGATACTAAATTTCATAAAAAGATAAAAAAGAAATCTTTAAAGAAAAGAATAAAATTAATTCCAATTAATAAAATGGCATCAACTGATGATATCGCTAATTATATTATATTTCTTATAGACAACAATAATTTTGTTACTAACGAAACTATAAACATTACTGGTGGAGAATAATTCTCTATATTATCAATTCTAATCTACTCTACTTATTAAATGAAAAAGATAGCAATACAGGGCTTAGGTTATGTGGGTTTAGCCATGTTAACATTTTGCACTAGTGCGAAAAGAAATAAAAAATATTTATATAAAGTTATTGGTGTTGAAAAAAATTCCTCAAAAGGTCTTGAAATAATTGATAAGATTAATTCAAATCAAATTCCTATTATAGTTGATGATAAAAATTTTAATAAATTCTATAAAAAGTTAAGTAATTATAAAAAAATAAAAGCAACTATTAACGAAGACGAGTATTCAGATGCAGATATAGTTTTTGTTTGTTCTAATTGTGATTTTAATTTTAAAAAAAAAAGGGTAGAACTTAAGAAATATATTAAAAATATAGAGCAAATTTCAAAAAAAATTAAAAAAAATTGTTTAATTATTATTCAATCTACATTACCACCCGGAACAACTGAAAAAGTATTAAAGCCTCTAATTGAAAAAAACTTAAAAAAAAGAGGAATAAAAGATTATTTTCTTTGTCATTCTTTTGAAAGAGTTACTCCTGGAAAAGATTACTTTAATTCAATGAAAAACGTTGAAAGAATAATTGGAGCAATAAATAAAGAATCTTTTAATTACGCTAAAAAAATTTTTAAAAATGTTTTTAATTTAAAAGATGAAAAGATAATTGAACTTGACAATACCAATGATTCTGAAACTTGCAAAATTATTGAAAATAGTTATAGAGCAACTAACATTGCATTTATTGAGGAATGGAGGAAGTTTTGTTCAAAAAATAATCTTAATTTAGAGAAAATTCTTAGTAGCATAAGACAAAGAAAAACTCATAATAATATTATGAGGTCAGGAATAGGTGTTGGCGGCTATTGCCTGACTAAAGACCCGCTGTTTGGTAATGCAGCATCGAAACAAATTTTCGGTAATAAGCTAGATTTTCCATTAAGCAACTTAGCGGTTAAAATTAATCAAAAAATGACTTCTGATGTATTATCAGAAATTAAAGATAGGTTTAAAAAAAAAATATCGAGAAAAAAGGTATTATTAATTGGTGTAAGCTATAAAGAAGACACTAATGATACTAGGTATTCCCCAGCAGAAAAAGTACATAATTTTTTTAAAAAGCAAAATTGTAAGCTAGATTTTTATGATCCTGTAGTAAATTATTGGAAATACACCAAAAATTTTTCAATTAATAAAAAACAATTAAGAAATTATGATGTTTACGTGTATTTAATTAAACACAATTATTTCAATAATCTAAAAGTTAAATATAAAGAAAACTCAATAATATTAGATTTAAATCATGTTCTAAAAAAAGATAATAAATTAAAAATTCTAAAAAATAAAAAATATGAAAGTTATTTTATAGGATCAAAAAAAATATGAAATATCTAATTACAGGTGGCGCAGGGTTTTTAGGTTTAAAACTAACAGAGCAACTCTTAGAAAATAGTAGCAATAAAATTTATATAATTGATAATTTAATTAAAAATTCTCAAAAGAAAACTCTTCCAAAAAAAATATTAAAAAATAATAATGTTAAATTTATAAAAAAAGATCTAACAAAAATTTCGAAATATTTAAAAATTTACGATTTCGATTATATTTTTCATTTCGCGGCAATTTTAGGAGTTCAAAAAGTCATAAATAATCCTTACATAACTTTAAAAGAAAATATCCAAACCACCTCTAATTTAGTTGATTTCTCAAAAAAACAAAAAAAATTAAAAAAAATATGTTTTACTTCAACAAGTGAAGTCTATGCTAAGACTCTTGAAAAACGTCTGGCTGATTATCCAACACCGGAAAATATAGATTTTTTAATTACTAAGGATTTTAATCCCAGGTCTGCTTATGCAATTTCTAAAATTGTTGGAGAATATTTGCTAAGTTATTCAAATTTAAATTATGTAATATTTAGGCCACATAATATCTTTGGTCCTAGGATGGGATTTTCTCACGTAATACCAGAATTAACAAAAAAAATTTGGCGCAACCGAGAAAATAAAATATTTATTCGTAATTTCAATCATAAAAGAACTTTTTGCTATATAGATTTTGCAATTGATTTAATGCTTAAGATTTCACATAATAAAAAAACCTCAAAAAAAATATTTAACATTGGTTCCCCAAATAAATCAATTTCAATTATGCAATTAGCAAAAAAAATAAAAAAAATTTTGAATTCAAAAAAAAAATTATACTCAAATAAAATGACTCATGATAATTCTCCAAAAAATAGAAAACCAAACATGGAAAAAAGTTTAAACTATACTAACATGAAACATAATTTTGAGGATGGACTAATAAAAACTGTGTCTTGGTATAAAAATTTTTATAAAAAATAATATGAAATTATCTACACCACATATTAAAAATCAAGATCTCAACTCTGTAAAAAAAGTTTTGAAGAGTGAGTGGATTTCAACTTCCTCTAAAACTGTTTACGATTTTGAAAAAAAACTTTCACGTTTTTGTAGTTCAAAATATTCTGTTGCATTGAACTCAGGTACGTCTGCTATACATCTTGGTTTAAAAATACTAGGTGTTGGAGAGGATAGCGAAGTAATAGTACCATCAATTACTTTTATAGCAACTGTAAACCCAATTTTATATTTAGGGGCTAAACCAATAATTTTTGATGTTGATCAATTTCACAACATTAAAATAAATGATGTAATTAATTTTATTAATAAAAAAACCAAATTTGAAAATAATTATACTATTAATAAAAAAACAAAAAAGAGAATTAAAGTATTAATTGTTGCCCATATGTGGGGTAGAGGTTGTGATTTTTTGAAACTAAAAAAATTATGTAAAGAAAAAAATATTTATATTCTTGAAGATGCAGCTGAAGCATTAGGCTCTTTTATTAAACATAAAACAAATAGATTAAAACATTGTGGAAGTTTAGGCGACATTGGGTGCCTTTCTTTCAATGCAAATAAGATAATCACAACTGGTTCTGGAGGAGCAATTTTAACGAATAATAAAAATTTTTATAAAAAAGCCCAATATTTTTCAACTCAATCTAAAGATGATGCATTTAATTATATCCATAATGAGTGTGGATATAACTACAAAATGAATGGTTTATCAGCTGCATTAGGTTTATCTCAATTAAAAAGGATAAACAAAAAAATATCTTTAAGAAAAAAAATTAATCAAAGATATATTCATAATTTCAGAAATTTACAAAATGTAGATATATTACCTTTTAATAATGAGTCAAAAAGTAATTATTGGATAAACATAATAACATTTAATAAATTAAATTTTAATCAAATAAACAAGCTTAGTTATAAATTATTAAAAAACAAAATTGAAACAAGGCGAATTTGGCGTCCATTAAATCTTCAATCTTATTTGAAAAAATATGAAACGTATCGAATAGTTGATGCACATAAGTTTTATACAAAATCGCTTTGTGTTCCTTCTGATGACAATCTTTCATTTTCACAAATAGACAAAATATCAAATTACATCAAAAAATATTATAAAAAGTTAAGAATAATTTAAGTAAAATTTATGAAAAAAATTATTTTAGTTGGCGGCGGTGGTCACTGTAAATCAGTGATCGATGTTATCGAGCAAGAAAATAAATTCAAAATTTCAGGTATAGTTGATCAACATAAATTTTTAGGCTCTAAGATTCTTGGATATAAAGTTATTGGAACTGACTCTGATTTAAATAAATTAGCACGAAAGTATAAATATGCTTTAGTAACAGTTGGTCAAACTAAAACACCTTTAATTAGAAAAAAACTTTTTACTTTAATAAACAAAGCAAAATTCATATTACCTAGTATTATCTCACCTTTTGCTCACGTGTCTAAACATTCGTCAGTTGGAAGAGGTTCGATTATTATGCACCATGCCATAATTAATGCAAATTCCAAAATTGGCGAAAATTGTATAATAAATACAAAGGCACTCATTGAACATGATTGCATGATAAGTGAACACACTCACATATCAACAAATGCAGTCATAAACGGTGGAGTAAAAATAAAATCCGGCTCTTTCATTGGAAGTAACGCTACCGTCACGCAATCTAAAATAATTAAAGAAAATTCTTTTGTTAGAGCGAATAAATTAATCAAATGAGAGTTTTTATTATTGCAGAAGCTGGAGTTAATCACAATGGATCAATCCATATTGCAAAAAAATTAATTGATGTTGCAGCAAAATCTGGAGCTGATGCTGTAAAATTCCAAACATTCATAACCAATAATCTTGTTACAAAATATGCCTTAAAAGCTGGCTATCAAAAAAAATATGATAAAAAAAAGAAATATCAATATGATATGTTAAAAAAATTAGAACTTAGTTTTAGTACACACAGAAAGCTTTATTCTTATTGTAAGAAAAAGAAAATTATTTTTCTTTCAAGCCCATTCGATAACCAAAGTATAAATTTTTTAAATAAGTTAGGCTTAAAAATTTTAAAAATACCCAGTGGTGAAATAACAAATTTTTCATACTTAAAGCAAATTGGTAGTTTGAAAAAAAAAATTATTTTATCAACTGGTATGGCAAATATTCGTGAAATTAAAGATGCTTTAGATGTTCTTGTTGAATCAGGCACCAAAAAAAAAAATATAACAGTGTTACATGCTAATACCGAATACCCGACACCTTATGAAGATGTAAATTTAAGATCAATGATATCTATAGGAAAAAAGTTTAATATAAAATACGGATATAGCGACCACACTTTAGGTTACGAGGTTTGTATTGCAGCTGTTTCTATGGGAGCCAAATGCTTAGAAAAACACTTTACTTTAAACCGCAATATGAAAGGTCCAGACCACAAGGCAAGTCTTGAACCAAATGAATTAAAAGAAATGATAAGAGCTGTAAGAAATATAGAAAAAGCATTAGGTAAAAAAACAAAAAAACCGTCAAAAAGCGAAAAATATAATCTAAAAATTGTAAGAAAATCATTAGTAGCGTTTAGGAATATTAAAAAAGGGGAAATTTTTACTGATCAAAATTTGACAGCTAAAAGACCAGGAAATGGGTTATCTCCATTTAAAATAAGACATCTTTTAGGAAAGAAAAGCTTGAGAAATTATAAAAAAGATCAACAGATTAAACAATAAATGAGAAAGATTTTGTTTATTACGAGCTCAAGAGCAGATTACGGGTTAATGAAAAACTTAATTTTAGAAACTCAAAAAATTAACAAAGAAACTTATTTATTAGTTACTGGTTCACATCTCTCACAAGAATTTGGAGGAACTTATGCAGAAATCAAAAAAGATAATATTAAAAAAGTTTTTAAAAGAAAAATTCTTGAAAAAAAATTTAAAGATAAAAATATTCAAAATTATTTATCAAATGCAATTAAAATAACCTCAAATTTCATTAAAGTTAAAAAACCTGATGTTATCGTTATTTTAGGAGATAGATACGAATTATTAGGGTGTGCTATTGCAGCAATGTTATTACGAGTTCCAATAGCTCATATTCATGGTGGAGAGCTTAGTATTGGAGCATATGATGACTCGATAAGGCATTCAATTACGAAATTATCTCATCTGCATTTTCCCATTCATGAAACATATAAAAAAAGACTTATTCAAATGGGAGAAAATCCTAAAACTATTTTTAATTTTGGCTCATTAGGATCTTATTCGATCAATAAAGAAAAACTTTTTACAAAAAATAAGATTGAAAAAATTCTCAATATTAATCTTAATAAAAAAATACTATTAGTAACTTTCCATCCAGTAACTTTAGAAAAAAATAAATCAAAATTTTATGTAAAAAATTTGATAAAATTTTTAGAGAAATTAGATAATTATTTTATAATAATATCTTCACCAAATTTTGATAGTGAAACATTTGCCGTAAAAGAAAAACTTATCAATTTTTCAAAGAAAAAGAAGAATGTTTTATTTAAAAATTCATTTGGAAGAAAATTATATCTTTCATTAATGAAAATAGCATTCGTTGTTATTGGAAATTCATCGAGTGGAATTTTAGAAACCCCTAGTTTCGGGGTTAGAACTATAAATATAGGAGACCGACAAAAAGGTCGAATAACTACTCCCAATATCATCAATTGTGATTATAAATATGAATCAATTAAAAGAGCTTTTTATAAAGTAACAAAAAAAATGAAAAAAACGAAAAACCCTTTTTTAAAAAAAAATACCACAAGAAAAATTGCAAACAAATTGTTAAGTTTTAAATTTAAAATAAAAAAAGAATTTTTTAATATAAAATTTTAAGTAAATGAAAAATCTAATAATAATTCCTGCAAGAAAAGGCTCTAAACGTATAAAAAATAAAAACTTATATAAAGTAAACAAAAAACCACTTATTTATTGGACTATTAACTTGGCCAAAAAATTAAAAAAAAATAAATTTGATACAGTAGTTTCCACAAATTGCAATAAGATTAAAAAAATTTGTAAAAGTGAAAAAATCACATATTTAAATAGATCAAGAAAAATATCAGGGGAAAAAGTATCAATGCATGAAGTAATCTTTGACACTATAAAAAAAATAAAGAAAAAATATAAATATATTATTTTACTACAACCCACATCTCCTTTAAGAAAATTAAATTTAATTTATAAAGCAATAAATATTTTAGATAAAAAAATTAAATTTGATAGCCTTATAAGTCTGGCTAGTGATAATTCTTATTCGGGAAAAATTCAAAATAACCTTTGGAAACCTGATTATGATTTAAATAAAAGGACACAAGATATTAAAGATAAATTTATCCCAACAGGAAATCTCTTTGTTTATAGATATCACTTGTATAAAAATAAGATTGTTAAACCAAAAAATACTTATGGATTAGTCCTTGGTAATGACAATTGGATTGATATTGACTGTGAAAATGATTTGAAGCTTTTAGGCGTATATTTGATTAAATCAAAAAATAAGAGGTTATTAGTTTATAACAAATAATTTATACTATACTAAACGACGGAATTAAAATGAAAATAGAAAAACTCCTCATAAATCAAAACGACACCATTTTCAATGCAATGAAAAGAATGAATTTAACAGGTTATGTTTGTTTAATTGTAGTTGATAAATTTAAAAAACTAAAAGGTACAATTACTGACGGAGATATTAGAAGACAATTGCTAAAAGATAATAATTTAAGAAAAAAAATATTTTCTATATATAATTCAAAACCTGTTTTTAAAAAAAAAAAAATTAAAATTAGTAAAAAAATTAAACATTTTATAAAAAGAAATAAACACCTAATTGTTCCCGAAGTGAATGGTCTCAATGTTCCAATTAGTTACATTTCCTACCAAGAACAAACAAAAAAAGATAAAAATTTTGAAACCAACAAAATTGTGATTATGGCTGGAGGTATCGGAACTAGAATGAAACCTTTCACAGATATTCTTCCTAAACCTCTTATTCCATTAAAAGGGAAGCCGATGATATTAAATATAATGGATAATTTTAAAAAATATAACTTTAATAACTTTACCCTCACATTAAAAAATAAAGAAAAAATTTTAGATATATTTTTAGATCAATTTAAAGATAATTATTCTTTTGAATATTTTAGGGAAACAAAGCCGCTAGGAACAGCAGGTTGTTTAAAAAAAATGAATTTTAAAAATGATTTTTTTCTTACAAATTGTGATACTTTTACAAATATAAATTTACAGAATTTATTAAAGTTCCATAAGAACTCTAAATCAATAATAACTCTAGTTGCGAGTATAAAGTCTATAAACTTGGCATTTGGAGAGTGCATATTAGACAGCTCTGGAAAACTAAAAAAAATGTTAGAAAAACCGAGAAAAGATTATCTTACTAATACTGGTTTGTATATTATCAAACCAGAGATCAAGCATTATTTACCAAAAAAAAATAAATTTGGAATGGATGAAGTGATATCCTCTGTTCTAAAATCAAGAAAAAAGATAAGTATTTTTCCAATTCCAAATCATGATTGGAAAGATACCGGCACTTGGACGAATTATCTTGATACAATAAAAAAGTAAATTCATTAACAAAAAAATTAATATATAAAGTGAAATATAGTAAAGCGAAACAAGACAGAAAAATTTATATATATATGGATGTGCCTGCATTTAAATACCAAATAAATCAAATCTTTCCAAAAAAATTCAAGCATATTAAAAATCTTATTTTTATCAATACATCTGAACTAAATTTTAAAAAAGATCAGTTAATGAAACATTATAAAAATGTACCTAAAAAAGAGGTGCCTGAAAATACTATTTACATAAAAAAATTTGATACTTTTCGAATTTTAGCTAAAAAAATAAAAAGCTCAGATATCTTTATCTTTTATAATTATTCTTTTTCATTAAAAAATTCAAAATTTCCTTTTTTAGAAGTATTTAATAAAATTAAATGTAAAAAAATTCTAATGGAGCAACACTCTTGGATTTCTCCTAATTTTAAAAAGAATATTTTATTTAATTCTTTGAGATTATTAAGATTTTTAATTAATAAAATTATAAATAAAAATAATAATAGAAAAATAAAAACTGACTATATTTTATCTTATGGAGAACAACTAAAAAATAAATTTGCTAACTGTAATGCTAAACATTTAGACTACCCGAGTTTTTGGATAAAATTTTATTCGAAACTACCTTCAAAAAAATTTATTACATATGTAGATGAAACTTTTCATTATTCAGGCGATCAATTCTTAACGCAAAAAAATCAGACAAAAAAGATAGATAATTTAAATAATTACTTAATAAAATTGAATCATTTTTTTTCACTAATAGAAAAAAAGTTCAAAAGTAAAATAATAATCTGTTGCAAGAAAAAATTTAGTTATAATAAAAATTATTTTAATGGAAGAAAAATAGTTTATGGAAAAACTTTAGAATATATTTCAAAGTCTAAATTAGTGATCGGGCATAAATCTGATGCCTTGATACAAGCAATATATTCAAAATCTCCTGTTATTTTATTAAAAAGTAGAGAATTCAGTTTAAAAAGAAATTTAGAAATAAACTCAAGATCAATTAATTGGTTCAACAAAAAAAGTATTTTTTTCGAGGATTACTATGATAAAAAAAAGGAACTAGACGTTTCAGTTGATGAAAAATATTACTCAAAAATTTTAAATAATCATTTTATATCAAAAAATCAGATTAAAATGAACTTCCACGAAAAGTTAAATTTAGATTTAAAATACTTGTAACATTAAATGATAAAATTTTTCTAAATTATGAAAGTAATAATATTAGCAGGTGGTTTAGGAACAAGACTAAGTGAATATACAAAAACAATCCCTAAGCCTATGGTTAAAGTTGCTGGTTACCCATTGATTATTCATATAATGAGTCATTATGTTAAGTTTGGTTTTAATGAATTTTTAATCGCAGCTGGTTACAAAGGATATGTAATCAAAAGATATTTTAAAAACTACAAAAAAAATGGAAGAACTTTTAAACACAAAATATCTAAAAAGTCGTGTTTTGTCACCATAGTTGATACAGGATTAAAAACTCTTACAGGAGGGCGACTTAAAAGGT
>MDTA01020562.1_pt1 | contig 18111 bp, 20 predicted proteins | sample 811151 | NCBI WGS metagenome assembly MDTA01 (sample SAMN05326648, study PRJNA326480) | marine metagenome | isolation source: seawater | place: Indian Ocean: South | collected 2010
AAATCCTGTTGCATGCAATTTAGTATTAAATGAAGAATTTAACCAAGGTACCATACCGATGTGATCTATATGTGCATGTGTAACTATTGTATCAGATACTTTTGGGGCTGCTGCAGGATACTTTGGTGGTTTTGAAGGAGATAATCCATAATCGAAGAGTAGTTTTGTTCCTGTCTTATCTTCAATTACACATCCTATATTCCCAACTTCTTCGCCCCCTCCTAGAAAATGATATCTCAAACCATTATTTACTGGATCTGAAGGATAACTAGTTGTTCTTGTCGGATTATACATTACCATTATTCCATGGTGAAAGGATTAGTACTATTCAACATATGGGCCTACCCCCTTATTTCCATTGGAATTAATGTGTATTGATAAATTATGGATTTTAAGATAAAGTCTATTTAGTTCTCGCGAAATCAATGATTGAGGTAATTTGCATTGGAAATGATATGATGATTTGCATTGTTCAAGATCAACATCATTTCCACTAGAAATAAAGGGGTAAGGGTATAATTTCTAAAGTAAAAACATTTGGAACCTACTGATGGCGAGATTAAAAGGTCATATTTTTAACGTAATAGAAGATTTATGTTATGGATGTGGAGCCTGTATAGGACTTTGCCCTGTTTCTGTTCTAGACCTTGAAAATCAGATAGCAGTAGTGGACGAAGAAAATTGTACTCATTGTAAATTATGTATTCCTTCTTGTCCGGTATTTGCATTAGAATTAAAGGTAGTTAATAATGAATGAAATTATTATAATCGGTGGAGGATTAACCGGACTTTCTTGTGCAGTTAAATTAATTGAAAATAATATTAAAGCTTCTGATATAACAATTTATGAAGCAAGACAAGAAATTGGATCACCTACTAGATCTCCAGGAATTGCTATTTATTCTAAGAATACCGAATTTATATTTAATAAAATTAAAATGCAAAAATTAACCTTAGAAAATCTTGAAGAAAACATTATTTCTTTTAGAAGAGAATGGTTAGAAAAATCAATTTTAATATCATTAACAAAAAAAGGTTGTAATATTAATTTAAAATCAAAAATTACAGATAAAGAATTAAATGAATTTTTTAAAATTGAAAATATAACAGTAATTAATTGTGCTGGAAATAAAAAGAAGAGTAGCGGATTTCCTGCAGATTATACTGACTTTATGAATACCAAAAATAAAATAATTAGCTTTAACTATTCTAATTCTGTAAAATGGTATGGTTATTTATCTACCAATAATAATGAATTTAAAAATGAAGAAAAACATATTTCAATTAATAAAAAAGATGGATTAAATGAAACTTGGGTGTGTAAAGATAAAATTGAAAATATTAAATTTAAAGCTATAGAAATTATGAAATCCACATATCCTCCTAAGTCTGAACTTATTTTAGCAAATAATACAATAGACAGGGGATTTTTCTTAGCAAATAAAGCGACTAAATAATGGAGGCGATATTATAATTTTGGATGAATATAATAGTGTATTTGAATTTTTAAAAAATCAAAAAAAACCAAGTCATGCAACCTTAATAGATCCTGAAAAACAAACACCAGAAGAAGCCTCAAAAATAGTTCAAATAGCAATTGAATCTGGTACAGATTTGATATTAGTTGGAGGATCAACCACAGATAAAACATCAGTTGAAAAAACAGTTGAAATTATTCAAGAGACTATGGAACTTCAACAATGGGCTGCAACACAAAATGGAATCTTTGAAGATCAAACATCAATTGTACCAGTAATACTGTTTCCAAATGCTTCTAGTACATTGAGTAAAAGTGCCGATGCTTTATTATTCATGACTTTATTGAATAGCAACTCTACTAAATATTTAATTAGAGAACAATTAAAAGCAACAAAATATATCTTTGAAAATAATATTGAAACAATTTCTACAGCTTATTTAATATTTGAACCCGGAATGAAAGTAGGAGAGGTCGGAAATGCAGATTTAATAAAACCAACTGACATAGAAACATCAATCGCATATTCTCGATTGGCCAAATTTTTTGATTTTAAAATATTATATCTAGAAGCCGGAAGCGGATCAAATAAACCAATATCAGAAGAAATAATTTCATCATCGAAAAAAGAATTTAAAGGTCTAATTTTTGTTGGGGGCGGGATTAAAACTCCAGATCAAGCAAAAAAAGCTTGCTTGGCTGGTGCTGATTGGATAGTTACTGGAAATCTAACAGAATCTTTTGAAGATTATAATCAACTTAAAATAAAATTAAAAACATTAATTGATGAAATTAAAAAATAAAAAGCGGAATTACTATGAGTTATAAAAAACCAACAATAAAATCTAAAAATTTTCATAATTTTAAAAAAAAATTACCATCTATGGAAAACAAAACAATTCTAATTACAGGTACAACCACAGGAACAGGTTTTGTTGCCGCTCAAACTGTCGCAGAACTTGGAGCGAAATTAATAATGTTAAATCGACCATCCGAAAGATCGAAAACCACCCAAAGTAAAATTATAGAAAAATCACCCAAAAAAGAAGTATATACAATTGATTGTGATTTACAATCTTTTTCATCTGTTCGTAAAGCCATCGAAAAAATAATTGAAAAATGCCCAGAAGGAATAGATGTTATTTGTAATAATGCAGGAGTAATGGCTTTAACTGACATTGCAACTGAAGACGGTTTCGATATCCAAATGCAGACAAACCACCTTTCTCATTTTCTTTTAGTTTGTGATTTATTTAAATTATTAGAAAAAACAGCGGAAGAAAAAGGAGAATCTCGTATTGTTAATCATTCTAGTGTTGCCAGACTTACAGTCAAAAAATTACGAAAAGAATATCTTGAAAAAAATGGAGGAAATTTAGGAGGTAATGGTAAAAGTATGATATTTGGTGGTGCCAGGTGGAAAAGATACGGTCAAACAAAACTTGCTAATGCCGCATTTACAGCAGCACTTCATGAAAAACTTATGAAAAAAGGTTCTAAAATAAAAGCATTAGTAGCGCATCCAGGCCTTTCAAATACACAACTTCAAGTTACAACAATTAAAGATGGAGGAATGGCAAAAAAAATGACGAGATTTATGATGAAAAGATCTCAAAGTGAAGAAGATGGCGCTATCGGGATTTTAAGTTGTATATGCCTACCTGAAGCCAAATCAGGCCAATTTTGGGGGCCTGGTAAGGGAATGATGGCAATGAAGGGAAAAGCGAAACCCTTCAAATTAGAAAATAGTTACAATAATTTCAAAACGATAACATTACTTTGGGAAAAAAGCTGTGAGGCTATTGGTAAGGAATTCATAATTTAAATGGAAACGATACTATGTCCAAAGAAAAACCAAAATCAATTATAATCAAATCTAATGAAGGTGAGGATACATTACCCTTACCAATAACAAAAGAAACAAAATTAAAAAATTTGTCAGTAAATACTGGAATAATTACACCTATCGAAAACGAGATAGAAATATTTACAAAACCAAAAAAACCATCTTATATTGTCTTTTTCTTATTGGTTATTTCCCCCCTTCTCTTTTTTTTAATAGAAGAAAGTATAAATTATGAATATAATGAAACTTATATTTTTACCAATAATCCAAACACTATAGATTCTGCAAGCTCTCCCAATCTTGATTGGAAAATTAATAATTTTAATGTATATTACCACGGAATCGTACCTCGCCCAGGGTTCTATGAAGAATCCCATTTATACGAAATTAAAATAGAAAATTCTGAACAATATCTAAAATTTCTTAAAAATATTATTGATCCAGATAATCGAGAAATGAATTTAACACCCAAAACAATAGATGATGCTGATCGTATTCGTATAGAGATTGGAACACAGTTTAGAAATCAAGACGGAAATGTTACAAATGCAGGGGGATTAATTGTTAATTGTGGTAATGGTCTAAATGGAGATTGCAATGAACACCAGACAAATTGGATATATTTGTATGATAAACCAAACTCACAAGGACCTAGTCCATACGGATATTTTTGTAATTGTGGTGGAGAACAATTTGAAAATTCAATAATGTTATTATTATCAGATGGTTTTGAACCAACAGAATTGACAATAGAAATTAATTATAAAAAAGATGGATTTTTTACACTTTTTTCTTGTTTATGTTTACCAATAATGGGAATATCCTTCTATTTAATTACTAAAACATAAACAAAACCAATTGGGAACCTATTCTAGTTACTTTTTTTGACACATTTTTAATTTTATTTTTAATTTAAAAAATTATTTTAATATATTTTCAGGCGGAACAACCCTCGATTTATACAAAATGAAACCTATAAAAAATAATAAAAAAATAGGAATTAATGAAAAATTATTATCTCCTTCATCAATCTCAATAATATTTTGTTCCAAAACCTCTTCTTGTTCTATATTTAATACAGTTATTTCCCCTACCATCCCAACATCTTCATGAGGTTCACAAAAAAAATCATAAGTTCCCGATTGTGTATAATTAAATGTATACAAATAATCAACATCTGTTTCAGGATCACCCGAATCAAATAACCCATTTTCTTCTACAGAATTATGTGGTAATAATTCCCCCTCCCACAAAAAACGAACACTATCACCTTCATTAATAGTCAAACTATCAGGCGAAAATCTTAGGTTTGTCCCATCAACAATAACGGTATGCTCAACCCCCTCATCGTTTATTAATCCAATATTACCGCAAAGTATCATCGATAAAGAAACTAAAATTACAATTTTAAATTTCAGAATTAATCCCCCCCTTCAAGTTTAGGTCTAGCATAGTCAAATCTCTCAATAAATTCAGTTTTCATATATGCATCTAATCCATTTATTGTAACCGTTCCAATCTCATCTAATTTAATCCAACCATCCTCTTTTAACACACCATCTTCTATATGCAATTCTTCAATAGAAGCAATAACCAAAATTGTACCATTTTCATTAATATTATATTCATTTATGTATTTACATCCTAATTTTACTTTAGAACTTTTAACATAAGGAGCCAAAAAACCTCCTATAAACTCCTCCTCTAAATTTGTCTTATCAAATTCCGAAATTTCTTTTGAGTACTTTGCAGAAGTATGATGTGCATCTTCAATATCATCTTCATTTACATGATTAACTGTAAAAAAACCAGTTTCTTTGATGTTATCATAAGTATTTCTAAATTCTGTCATTGGTCTTAAGATAAAACAAAGTAAAGCCGGATCACTCCCTAAATGAGTTATTGAACTAAATATAGCCAAATTCTTGTTACCTTTAGAATCAATAGTTCCAAGGAGATTAGCAGATTTAAACCCAGTACAACTATTAATCAAATTTAATCGGTAAATTTTATCTAATTTTTCAATAGAATTTTTATTAAAATAAACCATATTCATCACATTAATTAATTATTTTTTTCAATAAGGCGCGCTTCTCTCTCATCACACGACACCTCTTCATTTTCTAACTGTAAATTTTTGACCAGTTCAACATATGCAACCCTCGCATCATCTTTACTCATCCCAGAAATAGATGACCATGAATCATATTTTATACGTTCTCTAAGTTTCAAAACACCAGGTCTTTTACCAGAAACATCTCCTTCAGTAGCTTGTTTATAGTAAGCGTAAATTTTTCTAATAGTGGAACTATTCAAACGAGTATAAATTTTCTCAACCTTATTACAAGCCTTTACAAAATCCTCCTCATCCATGTTACTATACACCACTAACAGTATTAATCACTTTGTTTAATCTCTATGACAATAGTATCTATATTTTCAGTTTTTGTATATTTTTTTTGTAACATAATATCATAAGTCAAAGAACTTAGGAAATTTTAATGGCAGAGTTATTCGAGGAGAACTACACTTATTCTAGAACATGGGATGATATTGAAACAATGTTAGATAAAGCGGAAAGAAAATTAAACTTCCACAAATCTAAAATGTCCGAAGTTAGAATTAAATCAAAGTCTTGGGTAGTTCATGCTAGAAATTATAAAGCTCTTGAAGGGGTTGTTAAGACATTAAAATGGACTTTAGGGGATAGAGATATACAAGATCCTTTAAATTAATATTAAAATAATTTAAACATCATTCTTCACTAAGTTCTCCAACAATGACCGAATTTGGGGTATTAATTTCTCCCTTTTCAATTAATTTTTTAGTTCCAAAAATCAATACCAATAATCCAATTGGGAGGAATAAGTATCCAGCCAATTCTTCCAACAAATCAATCATCCCACCAATAAACGTAAAAAACGCCATAATAAGAAAAACACTACCCATAAATGTTCCGGGATTAGTTAAAGAAGGCTTAACAACAACATTTTCCGGCTCCCAATTAAACATCTGTAAACCCATTATAATATGTATCAAACAACCAATTATTATACCGACCGATATATCAAATTCACCAATACCAACATCTTCAAATCCAAACCAATCAGCAATTAAAAATCCTGTTATATTTGGTATAAAAGTATAGAAAATCAAACATCCTAAAATTAATGGCCAAGCTTTACTCCTTCCGGTATTTTTATATTTTTTATGATCAAAACTTTTAACAAAATACTGCATCCAGATTATCCAACTTAAAATGAAAATACAACCCATTAAAGGATTACCAATATCCATACTGTATTCATATCCATCTTCATTAATCATTCTTTCAATACCAAAAGCTTCAGCGAAAGCATTCATCAAAAACCAGGCAACAATTCCTACCAAGAATCCATTTCCCATTAATTGTATCCAACTTCCATCTTCTCTTTGTTCATCAAACCATTCTCTTAAAACTTCAAAAATCAACACACCCATAATAATTACTAGATTAAAGAAAGTTCCAATAGTATCATTGTTTAGAGAAGCATAATTTATTGGAATAAACCATAAAATCCAACCCAAACTGTAAGATACCCATGCATTGTTCAAACGAGCAAACCACATCGAATAAACAACCACACCCAAAATAGGCCCCCATTCTAAAATATTTAATGGGCCAAAACTTTCATCATATGGTAAATCAATAACTTCTTCAATGAAATGTGTTATTGCAATCATACTTGATACACCAAAAATAATTGACCGCGCTTCACCTAGAAAAACTGCTGCACGACCTTCTAATTTGATTTTTGAAGAAAATAGTGCAGAAATTGATAATAACGAAAAAACCAACCAATACAATTCAATTCCTCTGGCCCCACCATTGTCATAATCACCAGTTAAATCTTGGATAAGGCTGGTTAACAAAGCAAACCCCAAAAGAACAAGTAAGGCACCAATTCCTGCAGCAACACCCAAACTAAAACGCATTGCATTATCTTTATTAAAAAATGAAATAGGCTTACTTTCAGGAGAAAACCCATCATTTTTAGAAGTGACAATATCTTCTTTATTTTGATGGTATACATTTTCTTTTATCTCTTCAAAAATTTCTACTTTTAGGACACCCTTCTCAACATATTCCGAAAGCTTTTCCAAAAATCTCTCATTTTCCATTACAATCAACTATCATCCTCTTCTAATGGAACTGCAGAACCTCCAGGAGCATTAGGATTCTTTTTCAATTCCAAATCAGATGATTCCAAATTATTTTCATTGATATTTAAGTTGACCTTTCCTCCTTCCGCTAAAATTTCCATATCATCAAGAGAAGGAGACTCAATCGTTCTCTCTTTCATTGGTTGATTTTTTTCCTCTACTCTTTTATCATGATCCTTTGTTAAACTTAAACTATCAGAAAACATTTTACCAACAAGATCACGTGTTCTTTCAGATCTTTTTGCAGCCTCTAATTCAATGCTTGTTTGCTCCTGAACACCTTCCAATGCTCTCAATTCAGCAGTTCTATCTTGTAATCCACTTTCAAGATCAGTCATTGTTAATTGCATTTGTTGTATTCTTTCATCTCTTTCAAATACATCATTATGCAAACCCCTCTCTCTTCTTCTTAAAACCTCAAATTCTCTATTTCGTTCTACTAATCTTCTCTTTAATTCTTCAATTTGCTCTACTAAATAATCATGCTCGGCACTTACAGACTTTGGTCCACGCATTAAGTTCTCAACCTGATCTTCAACTTCAAGGATTCTTTTATCTCTTAAATCTAACATACCTCTTAATTTTTCGATGATATCTCTCAATCTACTTCTCTCATTTTCTAATGCGATAACGGCAGACTTTTCACCCTCTAATTCTAATTCTGTATTTTGTAAACTACTCTTCATCTTTTGAAATTCCTCTAAAGATATTGACGTTAATCCAACATTCGCAGCTTTTTGTAAAGCCTCTAACATTTCATCAATTTTTCCATCCATTTCCTCAATAATTTCTGTTTGTTCTTCAATAGTATTACCCAGTTCAATATTTTCATCCAATAATCTATTTCTTTCTTCCAATGAAAGTACGGATTCTTGGGCAGCAATTTTTTCATTTGCCTCGGCTAATAGACCGGTTAAAGTAGCATTTTCTTTTTCGATCTTAATTAATTCATTTTCAACTAACCCTAATCTTTGAACTTCGGGCGCAATACCATCTTGTCTTTCAGCCAAATCTAATTCTAAAATCCTTATTTTTTGCTTTAAATCAGAGAAATCTTCATTCTTTTTTGTTAATTCATCCCACGCAACTAATACCTCTTCAACCAATTGTTTTGTAGAATATTCTAGAAGCATACTTTCGAGCGCAGCGCGGTCTGGAGTGTCGGGGCCCATCACAATCACGTACAATCGGCGCAACACCGTTCTTGAATGCTTCCCGTGTAAATCAAATAAAATATTGATTATTAAGGTAAATCAATCACATTGAAATTCCAAAATCACTTAATGAAAATATGTTCAAAGCCAAGAACCAAACAATAAAAAATACTATACTAATTATATTTAATAATCTATTTCGAGACACTTCTGAATGAGGTCTATTATTTTGAATTTCCAACACCAATCTCAACAACATCATCGGCTTTTTTGAACTTTCCAACTACCCCAAATCACAAAACAAATTAAAACCCAAGTTGCCCCATTACTAATCATTAAAGCTGGTGATTTAATTAAAAATCCATAAATAAACCATAAAGTTAATGCCAATAAAATCATTGAAAATGCAGATAAACTAATTCCTTCAGCACTTTTTTCAATCCATATTTTTTTCAATTGAGGAAACCAGGCAATAATTCCCAAAATCCCAGCAACTATTCCAATTGCTTCAATTGCCCAATTTGCCATTGATTAAACGTACAAAAGCTAACACTAAACATTATCTAGTAAAACATACAGTTTTGAATAATAACATATCAACATTAGTTATGGCCACACCCAAACTATACATGGATTCCATACAATCTTGTTATTTGAAAGAATTTACCGCAGAAATAACTAACATCGATGAAAATACAATTGAACTAGATCGAACATTATTTTATCCAATGGGGGGTGGTCAAGATTGGGATCAAGGAAAAATAAAATCTAATGAAAAAGAAATTAATGTTTTAGAAGTAAGGGGAAGGGACAAAATATCACATTTAATCGAACCTCATCATAATTTAGAAATTGGTCAAACTATCGAAGGCCATCTTGACTGGGATAGAAGATATAGACATATGAAAATGCATACCGCTCAACATCTAGTTTCTGCAGTAGCATACGAATTATTCGATGGAGTTAGAACTGTGGGAAACCAATTAAGATATGATAAAAGTAGAATTGATTTTAACCCTATCAATTTCGATGATGAAATGCTATCTAACTTAGTAAACGAAACGAATAATCTAATTAAAAAAGGTGCTGAACTAAATATTAAAATGATGACAAGGGAGGAAATTAATGAAATTATGCCTCCCGAAAGAACAAATATGAATTTGATACCTCTTAATGTTGAAGAGTTAAGAGTTGTAATTATTGGAGATAATTTAGATTTGTGTCCTTGTGCAGGCACGCATGTTCAAAATATTTCTGAGATAGGAGGAATTGAATTTTTAAATAAAAAATCCAAAGGGAAAGGAACCCAAAGATTTTCATATACACTAAAAGAATTATAGATATTCATTTAAACAAGAAATTTATCTATGATTTGGGATTGAGTAAACAATATGGATGTAATATCACACTGGCTTTGGGGAATGGCAGTTACTCATGGAAAAATCAAAGGAAGATTTTCAGGTGCAATGGGTATCATTCCAGACCTGATGGCTTTTTTACCAGTTATGATAATTTCTCTTTTCACAGGAAACCGTAACCCACGAGTTGATGATACAACTACAACTGAGGATTTTCACCCACTTTCTTGGGAGATATACCAATGGAGTCATAGTTCCGTTACAGTGATAATTTGTTTTTTTTTAACATGGTTTTATTTAGAGAGATTTGGCACTCCAAAAATCCTAAGTAGATTTTACATTACCCAAATGAGTGCAAGAAAACAAGCGTTCTTAATTTGGCTTCCGTGGTTACTAAACATCATTACTGATATTCCAAGCCACACAGCTCAATTTTTCCCCACTCCAGTTTTCCATCCGATCTCTGATTGGAAATTTGATGGTACGAGGTGGTCCGAACCATCAGTTTGGTTTACTAATCTTGGGATTTTATTAATTGTGTGGGCACTAATCATTTATATTGAAAAAAGAAAGAAAAAAGATATTATTCAAAAAGCCAATAAATAATAATATTATAACCAATATCTAAGATTATTAAAGGTCATAATTAACCTAACAATTAGTTCGTAATACCACCACTAATTAAACCAATGAACCAAAGCCAAATTAAACCTACAATTATCAAAGATATAACTGCAGAAAATTGTGCACCCTTTCGAAAATTTTTCACAAAAATATTACTACTCATTGCTAAAGAAAATCCGATTATTGGCCAACAAATAAGAGAACACATAAAATAAACCAAACCCATAATATCTGGAGAACCCCCACTAAAATTAATTCCAGCGAAAAGTAAAATTAAAATTATTATTGGAGGAATTGGGGGAATTATTAAACCAATTACAAATTCAAAACCTCCTACGGGATTTTGGATTATTTCAATTTCAGGAGAATCTTCAATTTTCTCAAGCGCTTGTTTGTTTTTTTCATCAGTAGGAATTACTTCATCTATTTTTAATTCATTAGAACCCTCAACTAAAAATTCTTTAGAACATGTAGGACAACGTATCCTTCCAGAATATGTCATCGGAACCCGGAGCTGTCGTTCACAAAAAAAACATGCAATCAATACACTCTCTTCTTCATTGTCCGAAATCATTTTTTATACCCCAGTAACTATACAATCCCATTAAAATTAATTGCAAACCACATTGATGGAAGAACGATAAATACTATCCACACTAAGTATAATTTTAATGAGATTCGAGCACCATTCTCAATTCCTTCCTTTTCAATGGTATTTGCATGCGATTTTAACCACCAAGCAAATAACGGCCAAATAACAAGATGTCCCAAATTAGCAAATATTACTATAATATTTAAAATAATAAAAAAATCTTCATTTAGGAAAAATTCTTCAAAACCTATTAAAAAAATAAATGAAAATAAAGTAATTCCAAATCCAACAACAATAGGAGCCCCTAATCCAAACCAATAATGTAAGAAATTTTCTTTTACTTTTTCATCAATGAAAATCGACATCAAATCAACACAAATTATTTCCTATCAAAATTCATTGTACCCACAAACATTACAGGATCTCCACTTGATAATTTAGACTTAAATTCCCCACGTCTATCTCCGACCTTCATTTGAACACTAAATTCTGTAGGATCTTGATTTTTACGTTTATTGTGCTTTTTGAAATGATGTACAAATACTTTATATTCCCCTGGTTTAGCTTTACCTTTTTCCCAGAATACATTTTCAACTGGTGCTTTTGATTCAGGTTTGAAATTCATATCTACATCTAGATGACCCCCACAGAAAGTGGTTCTATTTCCACTATGTAGAATATCGCCACTCGGCGCAGTAACGATCAAATCAAGATCATTGAAATTATCCCAAATCAATGAAATTCTAAAATCACCATCTTTCGCACTAGCTCTCTTCAATCTCTTATCAAAGTCCTTATCTCTTCTCAAATCTTCTTCTATCATTTCTAGAGGGCCGACATTTTCAGCATCATTTAATGCACTCATCATTCTTTCATTAGCTACAGCCATCCTTCTTCTTCTTTCAGCTTCCATCTCTAAATCAGATATTTTATCATTCAATAAATCAGTTAAAAAGACCATTTTATCCTCATTCACTCCTTCAATAACTAATTCTCGCAACTCTTCTAAAGAACCCTCATTAATTTTAGCGAGCAAATCTTCTGCTTGCTTGTTTTCGGAAATAATTCTATCCTCCTCTTCTTTTTGTTCGAGGACTTTTTTCATTTCTTCTTTAGTTGTTACAAGCTCATTATATCTAACTCTAGATAAACCAAGTAATTCAATTTCTTCTAGTTCATTCACACTACTAGCATTATTAATCAATTCTTTTATAGATAGATATGCCCCTTCTTTTTCTTGAATTTCTTTTCCTCTTATTTGAATATCTTTTACTGTAACATTAGAAATTAGTCTTAATGGATCCCCGAAAGAGGTTTCATCACTTAAGAAAATAACTTCATCAGAACCATTAGCTACTCTAACTGTAAATTTTGTTGGGTCTTTTCCACGTAACATTCCATGTCTTTTTCTATGCCAAACAAATATACTGTATTCTCCACCTTCACCTGTAATTCCTTCCCAGACAATATTTTCTAAAGGAGATTTAGATTCAGGTTTCATATTCATTTCTAAATCTAAAACACCATTACAACTGGAAGTCTTTCTAGCTCTATGAATCAATTCGTTTTTCGGTGTTTTAATTATTAAATCCAAATCATTATTATTTTCCCAAATCAAACTAAATTGCACATCCCCAATCTTAGCATTGTATTCTCCAAATCTTGATAAGAATACATTTTCTAAATCTTCATTAAATTCAATAGGAGCCAATCCTTCATTCTCCAATGCCTTATCAACATAAATTCGAATTGATTCCTCTTCTTTTAATATAACATACATTTCATCTTTTAGGTTTGTTAATTCTTCTTGTTGTTCTTCATTAACTTCACCAATTTCAATCTCTTGGATTTCATCCGATGTTTGTGCATGCATTATCGCTTTTCTTATCGAGTTATATTTTTCTAATTCTTCTTTCTCAATTCTAATTCTTTCTTGTTCTTCTAAGAATTCAACTCTACCCAGTCTTAATTTTTCTAACTCTATTGTATAATGTTCTCCAACATTGAATATCTCAAAACCTTGTAATTCTTCCAAATCATCAATAGTTTTCATTTGATCTCTTAATTTTTGATAATTTTCTCTATACCCCTCTTCTCGAATTTTTGCAACTAAAGATGCACGTTTAGCATTTTTTAATTCATCCAACATCTCTAATTTATCACCTTCAACCTCTTTAAATTCGATATTATCTAATTCTAGAACACTTGTACAATTAGAAATCTCATCTTCAAATTGTTTAACCAAAGCACTTAATTTTTCATCTTCTAATTCATTTATTTTCTCATTTCTCATTTTGATTAATTCAAATTCATTTTCTTCACTAACACCAGTAATTATCAACTCATTTAATTCTTTAACGCTTTCAGACTTTGAAATAATATTTTCATACATAATATTAGCAACAATCATTCTACGCATACTTTTTATTTGTTCCAATTCTTTCATTTGACGAGCATTTACTCCATCAATTACTAGATCATCAAACTCTTCTAATTCAGTGAACTCTTCGATTTGCTCAATTAATTCTTCATATCTTTTTAATTGTTTAGCTAAAGTCTCTCTACCAAATAATAACTGGTGTCTTTGAGCATAATTATCATTCAAAATTTGTAATTGCTCATCATTTACGTCCTCAATAACCAATTCTTCTAACTCAGCAACAGTTTCAGAATTAAATATCCTCTCATTCAACAATTCAAACTGCTCCAAATGCCGTAAATCTTCTTCTTCTTGAATAATTCTAGCACGACTTCTTTCAATTAATTCATTTAATTCTTGAAGCTCTTTTTCATCTTTAGTTTTAATTTCAAAACTTTCTAATTCTTCAATAGTCTTTGCATGCTCGATATTATAACGTAAAGCTTCTTCATCTTTCATTTTCTTTAATCTATCTTTCAGAATCTTCTCTTCTAATTCAATTTTTTCTTTTTCTTGAAGCATTCTCTTTTCGGTAACTTCCTCTTGCTTACGCCTTAATCTCTCCTTCATTTTTTCAGCATCTTGATGATCAACTTCCCTTCTCAACAAACGTAATACATGAGACAACTCAACCATACGTAAGTCCAAATCTGCAGAATCCATATTTTCTATATTATCATCAAAAGCCTCATCAGGAGGAATACCTAATTTATCCTGTAGTTGTAAAACTTCATCTGCCATATTCATACATTTTGTACGCTTATTTTCCAATTCTCTTCTAGCCGCCGTTCTGGCATTCCTAATGTCTTGAACATCACTAATTTCTTGTTCTAAGGAACTAAGAGATTTCTTTTTACCAAGCATCTCACCCCTTAATGACTTGAGACTCTCACTTTCATCTTGTTTTGAAGCCTTTCTACTACTCCAAAACCCCATTTTTTCATCTTCTTGTTTGAATAATTTCGGCATTTCAAAATTCACAATAGAAGATAACCCATCATCTTCAACCATGTCATTATTTGTGAAAAAAACAAACCAAATTAGAATCATCAATAGTATAGTAGCCACAATAATAATTAGTGTCATCATAATTACCCATACCCCCTAAACTAATCTGTCAGTTGTACTGCCGAATCTATCATTAAATTTGACCCTTTTTATTAAAAATAAATTATATTAAAATAAAAAACTCTATTATTATATTTATAATCTAATGATTCTATATTTATTAATATTTCAATAAAGTATAATTTTTGTTGAATTAATTATTGTAAAATTACAAGCCTTGATATTTGATAATCTATTGGGTTAGATAAGGTTGAATTATTAATGCGGGACCCAAGAGCATCTATCTTAGATAAAGATCCATTCGACGAGATCAATGAGGGTGTACGTCCATTTAATCCCAATAAAAGGCAAACTACTGTTAGAGACGCACCATTATTTCAGAGATTTTGGGAGATTTCAATGAACCAACCAGTGGCCCATCATAGAGGAAATTTGTGGCATTTTAGTAAGACAGAGAAACAACATTTATTATTGGCAACTGGCGCATTTTCTATCGCAATTGCTTTTATGACAGTGGGAGGAATTTTCGGTCTAATGAGTGGAGATTTAGTTACCGGAATTGTAGAAATGTTAGTTCATACACCTATCTTTATCTTTGCTTTAGCTCCAGCATTTGTTTTTCATGAAATAGGACATAAGATAATTGCGAAATATTATGGTTGTTGGGCAGAATTTAGAGCGGATCCCCAAGGACTACAAACTGGAATTTTAATTTCGGCAATATTAGGTTTTATTTTCATGTCACCAGGCGCAGTTATGGTTTCAGGCATGGTATCAAAAAAACAAAATGGACATATAGCAATTGCAGGCCCATTAGTTAATTTATTTTTATTTTTAATTGGGATACCTCTAGGAATAATATTATTTGTCTTAATGGGTATCGTTGAACCATTATCTCCACTGACAGGCTCAGGATTGTCAATAAAAGGGGTAGGCTATATGGCAGTAACTTGGTGGTTAGGAGTAAATGCATTTTTGGGGTTATTCAATATGATTCCTTTTGGACCACTTGATGGGTTAAAGGTAAAAGGATGGTCTGAGGAATATTTTTGGTTAACAATAAGCATATTCGGAATTTTAGTCTTTTCTCAATTTTCAGGATATACAATGAGCATAGTCCTTTCTATTTCGAATATGATTATTGCATAATAGATATAATTTAATTATAGATATGAATTTAAAATCGGTTGATGGTCAAGATGTAAAAACATCATTGTTCCATACCAAGTCATTAAATCTACAGAATTAATCAGATTTTGCATTCCAGAAGCATAATCATTTTCCATCCAATATAACATTTCATCAATTGTATCACATGTTTGATGATAGCAGTCATATCCATCCACTAAACCCCCAAACCCAACTGTTACGGTATCAATTGCTTGAAAAGAAGCATGATCGCTTCGTGCAGTCGTAGCCTCATTTATGATTATTCCCGGCTCTCCAGCTTCAGTCCAAGCCTCATTTAGTTCTCCATTAAGAACGGCAAGCTGCTCCTCAACTCCTAATGCATCTCCTGCTAACCATTCGGCAAGATAGACCATTTTTGGTTGATTAATCACATCTTCTTCAGTGTCAGGACCGATGTATACTCTGAATGGCCAATTTTCTTGACTTGCAGGATAAGATCCTGTACCATCAGGACCTACTCTATCAGATGGAGTACCATTTCCAGGCCAATTAACTCCCCCCATGTCTATATTGATATAATTTGAAATTGTCACTCCATCTGGAATATCTTCAACCCAAGCGATACTGCCTCTTTTACCCCCTTCTTCACTACTCCATAGACAAAAGACGATACCTCTTCTTGTGGGAATATCAAACATTGCTTCAGCCATGTTTAGTACAACAGAGGTTCCAACAGTGTTGTCATATGCACCTACGCGAGTTCCATAGCCTCTAGGAGCCCCCATATCTACAGGAGTTGGGGCAATAATAGGCGCAATATCAAAATGAGCACCAATAACCATCCATTCATCAGGATTTTCATATCCTTCTTTGTATGCACAGATATTGTAAGCTTCGGGATTCGCTTCTATGTATTGAAAACGATGCCTTTCTACATTCTCATATCCGTATTCTGTAAATTCTTGGACTAAGAAATCAGCAGCATTTTCATAAGCAGGGTTTCCCTGACCTGCCCATCTATTGAGATAGCCCTTTGCTCCATCATATGGATCAGCCGAAGGAGTTTCATCTGAAAGTACGGATAACATATTGTAAGTTTCTAAACCACTCACTATGCCCGTGCTGTGTATGCCCCCATCCGCAATAGAAACACCAGCAGCAATTGGTCTGAATATGGATACACTTTTTACGGAAACAGCTCCTCCTGTTTCAGTACTATTTGATAACTGTAATAACCCCTCTTCAAATTCACTTTCAATAATTTCAACTCCATGAGATGCTTTCATACCATTTTCAATCCAAGTTGTCCATGAAATATTTCCTTCTCTGATTGGAAAATATTCTCTTCCAGGCTCACCAATTAATACAACAAAAGAGGCAGTTCGTGGAGGAATAAGTATTACAATTTCATATTCTTCATTTTTATCTAAATCTAATACAGTCCCATTTTGAATATATCCTGTATTTGGTTGTAACACCAAGTATGGAACTAATACTCGCATTGATTCATCCGCTTTGAAATAAACACTTTGAAAAATTCCTGCAGTCAATGGATCGGGGGCAATATTTAGAGCATCACCATTTACAAAATCCTCATTGTCATCATTAGCAAAACAACCAACCATCGATGCATTTAGAAATAATAAAATTAGTAATAATACATGGTACTGAACTCTTCCCATATATTGCTCCAATACTTTTTACATGTTGAAGTTGACGAAAATAAAGTCATTCTTCTTCGGCTAAAAATGCTTTGTAATCCTCTTCATTTTCAAACTCAATTACAACCGGAGTAATTTCTCCACACTCTTGACATTGATATTGAGGACCCGTCATAAATCCCATGTAAGGATAAACTCTGATACTATGACAAAAAGAACAAATTCTGAATGACAATGAATCCCATCCGAATCAAATTATAGAATCATTCTTCATCAGCAGCAACCCAAAGTGCTGGATAATTATATCTAGCATCCTTATCTTCATCAAATTGTACAATATAAATTCCCGAAACCATTTCAGAAATTACAACAAATCCTCTAGGATCAAATTGTAACCCCCAATCAAAAGGAATCATACAAGACGCCCAACAATCCGCCATATCGTATTCTAATGCCTCAATTCCACTTTGATTCATCCATTCAGGCCCAGCAGGAAGATAATATCCTAGTGTTTTTGTTTCAGCTAATTCCTTAATTGCAGGAAACCCAATTTCTGGTTGTGGTGTACCGTTTACCCA
>MDTA01002622.1_pt1 | contig 18107 bp, 18 predicted proteins | sample 811151 | NCBI WGS metagenome assembly MDTA01 (sample SAMN05326648, study PRJNA326480) | marine metagenome | isolation source: seawater | place: Indian Ocean: South | collected 2010
AAACCTTTAACTACTGTTTTTTCTATTGGCAAAGTAGATATGATATCTAAACTTTTTAAGGAAGTAAAAATTTCAAGCTTTGATTGTGCATCACATAGATTAATTAAAGATATATCAAAAAAGAATTTTGAACATATAATAGTTTCAACTGGCGCTACATTTAATAGAGAAATTAAAAAAACTTGTGAAATTCTAAAAAAAGCGAAAAAGAACTTTTCATTACTTCATTGTGTATCAATTTATCCTACACCTGTAGAGTACGCAAATATATCAAGAATAAATTTTTTAAAAAAGTTTTGCTCCAGCATAGGAATAAGTGATCATTCAAATCCAGAAATAAGTAAAAATATAATAGCAGCTGTTTCCTTTTTTTTAGGTATAGATGTTATAGAAAAACACTTCACAATTTTAAAAAAAGATCAAACAAAAGATGGTCCTGTTTCTGTAAATCCTGCTCAGCTTAAGGAGTTAGTAAATTTAAGTAAAATTAAGAAAAATGAATTAAAAAAATATATAGATGAAAATATAGATGATTACAAAGTTCTTCTTGGAACAGAAAATAGAGACATGACTGATGTTGAACTTTTAAACCGTGATTACTATCAAGGAAGATTTGCTAGTAGAGATAAAAATGGAAATTATATATTTAACTGGGAAGATGAAGATTAATGGAAATAAAAAAAAGACATATTGATGGCTGTATAAAGTGTGATTCAAAAATTTTAAAATTTGAAAAAGATATTAAAGGTAAAAAATACCCAACAACATGCATAAATTGTAAAACAATATTAAGAAAAATAGTTAATTATTGCCCTTATTGTAAGTCTAAAAGCTATGAAAAATGGGTTGAAAAAGTTAGAAATTTTTATTCTGTAAAATGCAAAAACTGTGAATTAGTTTATTTAAAAAATCCTTTAAGCAATGAAACGCAAAATTTGTACTACAAAAATTATGCAACAAATATTCATCAAAAAGAAAATCTTAAAAATAAACAACGATCAATTATGTATAAACATGAGCTAAATTATTTAATTGAAACTGTAGATAATTTTAAAAAAATTAAGGATGTTTTAGATATAGGTTGTGGAGGAGGTTTTTTTCTCGATCTATTAAAAAAGAAGAAAAAAAATACATATGGAATTGAAGTTGGTAGAGATTCATTTGAGATAGCTAAACGAAAACATAAAATGTTTTATGGAAACTTTGACAGGAAATTAAAAATAAACAGAAAGTTTGATTTAATTATTTTAAGAGGCGTAATTGAGCATGTTAATGATCCAAAATCATATGTATTTGGTGCTCAAAAAATTTTGAAAAGAAATGGTTATATATTTATATCAGCAACACCAAATTTAGACAGTATTGCAGCAAAAATATATAAGGAAAGATGGACTCAGCATAGACCAGAATCTCATATTTTACATCTATCTGAAAAACATGTTGATAAATTATTCCCAAAAAAAAAATTTATAAAGTCAGGATCAAAGTCTCTTTATTTAGATACGCCTTATGAAAATTTTAAGAAAGACATCATACAAATCTCCGACGAGATTAAAAAATTGAATGTAGGAAAAAAATCTAAAATGATTAGCCCTGCATTTTTTGGAAATATGATGACAGTAATTTACAAAAAAAGATAATAATTTTTTATGATTTTTAAAAAATATAATGAATGTGTATTTTGTAAATCTAAGAGATTAAAAAAAGAAAAAAAACAAAATCTTAAAAGAAATTTTTATATAAATGCTATAATGAATGATTTAAAAATTTCTGAAAATAAACTTAAAGCATTTAAAGTTTATAGATGTCTAAATTGTAAAATTATTCAAAACAACCCTTGGTTTACTGAGGAAGTATCAAGAAAGATATATTCTAATATTTACGGTCAACACAACCGAGGTTGGTCAAATTTAATTAATTTTATTAAAAATGGAAAAACTCCTAATCATGGAGTTCTTTACGATCTACTATATGAGAAAATTAATATTAAAAAATATGCAGAATTTAATAGTCCATTTATGGGATTAATGTTAAATTTTTTTAAATCAGAATATAAAAATTCTAATATATTTTATAAGAGTATTTTTAAAAATTCGATAAATTATTTGTCTTCAAGACAAGTTGCTGGCAAAAGTAAAAATCTTCAAAAAAAATTAGGAGTAAAGGCGATAAAATATTTTTCAAACTGCCAAAAATTAAAAAAACAAAATTTAGTTAAAAAAATAAATAAAAAATATCTGCTTATAGATAATTCAAGTTTAAGTTGGGGGCAAAATGATAATTATAAATCTGTGAACAGCAAATCTTTAGCGTCAGAATTACTAGATTTAGAAATTTTAGATTTAAATAGAAATAATAAAAAAATAAACTTTGATTTATTTGGAATTTTTCACACAATCGATCATACTTTCGAGCCAAGTAAAATTTTTAATTTTGCAATTAAAAATAGTAAATATGTAATGGTTTATTGTCATATTGATGAAAAAATTGAAAAACAACATTTATTTTCAATAACAAGAGATTTTTTAAGTTATTTAAATAAAAATAAAATTTATACAATTGATTTAACACATAAAATAAAAAAAAATTATGTTACACCTGAATTATATTTTTTGTGCTCAAAGAAAAAAAATTTAATCAATAATTTAATAAAATGAAAAAAAATTTTAATTTCAATATCCCAAATTTTTTAAAAAAAAAAAATATAAAGATAGAAAAGAAATTTTTAAGAATAAAAAGATTAAATTTTTTGAAAAACTTAATTGTAAAAAAAAAAAGATTGAGAGTATTAGAGTTTGGCACGGGAATTTCTACTCTTATAATTTCTAAATCACTTTTAATTAATAAGTTAAAATATAGTAATAAAACTAAAAACTTTAGAGAAAAAAATTTTATTTGTTACTCAATTGATAATAACAAAAAATATCTAAACCTAACTAAAAAAAATATTAAAATATTAAAACTAAATAAAATTTGTAGATTTTTATTTGTAGATTTAAAAATGGAGTTTTATAAAGGCCACATCACATCATCTTGTAATAAACTTCCAAATATTAATCCTGATTTAATTTATTTAGATGGACCTGATCAAAGTAAGATTAAAGGTAATTACAAAAATATAAATTTTTCTGGAAAATCATTCACTCCAATACAAAGTGATATCTTGAAAATGGAATCTTTTTTAATTCCTGGTACACTTATTTTAATAGATGGTAGGACAAATAATGCACTGTATTTTAAGAAAAAGTTATATAGAAAATGGAAATATCAATATTTTAAATCAATAGACCAACATTTATTTGAATTAAAAGATAAACCCTTAGGAAAATATAATAAATCTGTACTTAATTTTTATAAATCTTAAAAGAAATTTATGAATAATATAAAACCAAGAATATATTTTTTAATTGAAACTAAAAAAAGAGAATTTGATTCTAGAATATATTTTGCAACAAAAGCAGCAGCCTTGGGCTTTTCTGTGGTTATTGCTAAAAAAAGTGCAATATTTGATAGAAGAATGGATTTACAAAGAGGATTAATAATTTTCAAAAGTATTGGTCCAAACAATATAAAAACAATTCAAGAATACAAAAGATTAGGCTACACAATTGGTTCTATAGATGAAGAAGGAATGATGTTTTTTTCTGAAAAACATTATTGTGAATCAAGATATATAAAAAATTTAAAGTTAGTTGATATTTTCTTTTGCTGGGGCAAAAAAGAATATAATGCAATAATAAATAATTTTCCTGAGTTTCAAAATAAGGTTTTCATAACAGGAAATCAAAGAATAGATGTACTTAAGAATAAAGTTAACATTAAATATATTAAAAGGGCAGATAAAATTAAAAAAGAACATGGAGATTTCATTCTTTTTACAACAATGTTTACTATGGCCAATCACAAAATGGCACAAGCAAAGGATAGTAATCTATCTAATATAGTTGATGGTCTAATTAAAAGAGGATGGTCTAAAGATAGTGATTATGTAAAAATTTTTAAAGATTATATTGAATTTCAGAAAGAAAACCTGAAATGGTCAATTGATTTTATAAAACAATTTCCTACTAATTTCCCAAACAAAGAAATGATAATAAGACCTCATCCGAATGAAAAAGTAGAATTATGGTTTGAAATTGCCAAAAATTTAAAAAATGTAAAAGTTGTTTTTGATGACGAGAGTACATGTGCCTGGATCAAAGCTTCAAATTTTGTAATTACTTCAAATTGTACTACATCAATAGAAAGCTTCATGTTAAACAAGAAATCGATTAATTTTGTATCAGATCTATTTGAAAAGTGTCAATTTTTAGCTCCTAAATTAGTAAGTACAAATATATCAAATTTGAAAGAATTAAATAATACTGTTGAAAAATTTAATCCAAATTTTGAAAGTGAGGAAAGAAAAATTATTAATAATAAACTAATAGAAATTATTCATAATTGCCAAGATGAAAATTGTTCTGCAGAAAATATGTTAAATATTTTGAAAAAAAAATTAAATAATAACAAAAATTTAAAGAAAGATAAGTTTGATAATATTTTTTACTTTTACTTATGCCAATCTTATTATTTATTAAGATATTATTATAGGAAATTATTTACTAAGCAAGATAAGGTTTTGATTGCCCTAATAACACAAAAATTAAAAAAGCTTTACTTTAGTGAAATAAAAGAAACAGTATCAGAATATTCCTATGGTTTAAAAATTGATAAGGAAAGTTTGAAAATAAAAGAAATTTATCCTCAAATTTTTAAAATTGAAGGAAAAACATAATTAATGAATTTACAAATACAAATAATTAAATTACTAAACAAGTTAATATGATTAAAAAACTTTGGAACCTTATCGTCAGTGATATTTATAAATTTGAGTTAATAAGAACTTTAGTAGTATTAGTAAGATTTTTTTATTTTTATCACATAAGAAAAAAAATCAGATATCACTTAGACCCAAATAAAAAAATTGATCAACACATTAATGTAAAAAAGAAAGGTAATAAATTAGTGACAGTTATTGGCCACAATATGCATTTTGTGACAAATTTATTGGACTTTAAAAAAACTTATAAAAAATTTAATGGCTCAAGAGCAGTTCCTATTTATTATCCCTTAAAATCAATTGATTTTATAAATTACGAAACAAGCAAAGTCTTGTCTGTTGGTCCGCGAAATGAAGCTGAATTATATGTTCTTAGGAGTTTGGGATTTGCTTGGAAAAATATTAATGCCATTGATTTACTTAGTTATTCTAAACTTATAGATATTGGTGATATTCATAAAACTGACTATGAAGATAATTCATTTGATATAGTCGGTTGTGGATGGGTACTACCTTATAGCAATAATTATGAAAATATTATTGCAGAACTTATAAGAATTACAAAAAATGGAGGACTAATTAGTATTGGGTGGTCCTACGATCCTAATGAGGAAGATATAAGTATTCATGATGACAAAAGAATTATCCTTAATAGCACACAACAAATAATTAAAAAATTTCAAGACAACATTATGAATGTATTTTTCAATATTGATGCTATGGCAATAGATCCTAAAGTGAAAAGACATTCAATTTTAATAATGAGAATAAAAAAATAAAAAAAATTTATTTTTTTTTCTATAAAATATAATGAAAATAAATTATTCTAATAACTTAAGTCAAATAGTTTTAATTGATGGTTTGACAAGGTGTGGAAAATCCTCTTTGTGTCAAATGATAGTCTCATTAAAAAAATCTGAGCATATTGACATGAGTGATATTTTTGAATGTATAATGTCTGGTCTTGTTTTAAAAAAAATAAAATTTGAGTTCGCTAAACCTTTTTTAAAAAACTATTTTAATCAATCTGCTTATAATAAAATGATTAGCAGAAGCGTAAACTTTAGACCCACTGATTTTACAGGTATCCAGAATTTTCGTGATCCAAGAGAATACATTAAAAGATTAAAAATATTTTCCTATAAAAAAAAAAAATATCATTACAAAAAAACCCATGTCAAAACGGCTGGTTTTGATGATCATGTATTAAATACTTTGAGACAAAAAAAACAGTTTTTTCCCTACCAATCTCATTTGATCCTGTGTGATTTTGATAAATTTATAAAATTAAATTTAGATTTTAAAATTTTAGAAATATTTAGAAGTCCTGTGGATAATGTAATTTCTTTAATAAATAGAGATGTTTTTAAAAAAACAGATGTTAAAAATGACCCAAGAAGATTTGATTTTGATATTTTATATAGGAAGAATAGTATTCCTTGGTATACTTATAATTATGCAAATGAATTTATAAAAGCAAATAATGCCGAAAAAAGTGCATTATTTGTTATTAATCAAATCAAAAAGATAAAAGATAAAAAAAAATTATAAAACCTTATATAAACAAAAAAATATTAATTATTAAGTTTGAAAATTTAATTACCAAAACTCGTAAAGAATTACTTAGGATTGGAAAATTTCTGAACACACCACTAACTTTATCTGCAAATAAGTTTATGAAAGCAGCAAATTGTCCAAGAAAAATTGATCCAAACCTAAGATTAAAAAATATTGTAATATTAAAAAAAAAAAATAAAAAATAAAAAAATTTTAAATCAATTATTATCACTAGAAGAAGACTATCAATTAAGTTTATATAATCTAAAAAAGTAGTTGTGAAAAAAAATATATATAAATATGATAAATTTGATCCCAAAAAAAATAGATCTTTATATCAATATAGTAGTTTTCATGGAAAAAAATTTTTTAATTACTATTCTTTCTCCCGAAAAAAAATTATTAAAAATTTATCCAAGATTGAACTTAATAAAAAATATAAAATTTTAAGTAAAAAAAAAATATTAAATCTATGTAGAGAGTTTGAAGTTAAAAAAAGGATTTACTTTGATAAAAATAAGAAAAAAGAATTTTCTCTATCTGCATATGTGGTATTTTCCAAACAAATATCAATCCAATTGAAAAAAAAAATGGACTTCTCTATTTTCAGCACCTACCTAAAAATTAACGATTACATTTCCTTTTGCTATAAAAAAAAAAATATAAAAGCTGATAAAGACATACACAATATTTTCCAAGATGAAATAAATTTAACCAAAAAAATTATTTATGAGAAAATCAGGTAAATTTGCAATTCTATGTGCTATTAATCCTAGATCGATAGCTTATTTAGATATTTTAAAAAAAAATAAATTATTACCAAGTTCAATAATACTTATTGATGTAAAAAAAAGTTATAGACATTTAAAAATTAAGAAAAATAAATTTTTTAATAGCAGTTTAAATATAGATAAATATTCCATTCAAAATAATATAAACTTAATAAAAATAAAAAATAAAAAAGTTAATAATGATAAGTGTATTAACGCTGTTAAAAATTTGAAGGAAAAATATATTATTTATGCAGCAAATTATGGGGATATTCTCTCAAAAAAATACTTTAATTTAGGAAAAAAATTCATTCATGTCCACCCTGGTAAACTTCCTCAATATAAAGGAAGTACAACATTTTATTATGAAATTTTGGAAAAAAATTCTATTTCTTATTCTGTAATATTCCAAAATACGAAAATAGATGATGGAAAAATAATTTATAGTCATACATATAAACTCAAAGATAAGAAAATTAAAAAAACTAAGCTTGATCATGTGTTTGATCCTTATCTTAGATCTATGGTGCTAATAAAAGTAATTAGTAGATTAAAAAGATTTAATAAATTAAATAGCAAAAAACAGACTAAAAAAAACTTCAAGATTTATTACGTCATTCACCCACTTTTAAAACATATCTCTATATTAACAAATAACTAATATTTTTTATTAAATTCTTGACTATATAGATTTGGAGGCTAATTTGTTCAAAAAATGAACAAAACAAATTATTAAAATATGAATGGATCAATACTAGTAACAGGTGGAACAGGTTCTTTTGGAAAAGCATTTATAAAATATTTACTTAAAAAAAAATATTTTAAAAAAATAATAATATTTAGCAGAGATGAATTAAAACAACACGAAATGAAGAATGAAGATATTTTTAAAAAGTTTAGAAAAAAATTAAGATTTTTTGTAGGAGATATAAGAGAGAAAGAAAGATTAATGAATGCTTTTTTTGAAGTCGACTATATAGTTCATGCTGCAGCATTAAAACAGGTAGATACTGCTGAATATAATCCTTTTGAATTTATAAAAACAAACATTCAAGGAACTGAAAATATTATTCAAGCAGCTGCGGCTAATTCAGTAAAAAAAGTCGTAGCATTATCAACAGACAAGGCAGTTTCTCCAATTAATTTATATGGAGCTACAAAACTATGTGCTGATAAACTTATAGACTCTGCAAATAATATTTTTGGAAGAAATAAAATTTCATTTTCTTTGGTTAGGTATGGAAACGTTATGAGTAGCAGAGGTTCAGTAATTCCAATTTTTCAAAAGTACATAAAAGAAGGGAAAGAAATTTTATTGACAAGTTCAAAAATGACAAGGTTTAATATTACTCTAGAGAAATGTATTGAGACAGTTATTTGGACATTAAAGAATTCTTCAGGTGGTGAAACTGTTATAAGGAAATCTCCTTCTTACAGAATAACTGATGTTATAAAAGCGATATCTAATAAATATAAAATAAAAATTATAGGACTTAGACCGGGAGAAAAAATTCACGAAGAGCTTATTTCTAATAATGAAAATTATTTTCTCTTTGAAACAAAAGATTATTTTATTTTAGTAAATAAAACAAACAAGCATTATCTAAAAAAAATTAAATCTAAAATGAAACTTAAAAAGGAATTGAAACCTTTTAGCTATAACTCTGAAACTAACAAAAATTTTTTAACTGTAAAACAAATAGCTAACCTTATTAAAAAAAATTAATTTAACTTAGTTTTTTAAATGAAATACAAAAATAAACTTACTGAAGAACAAATTAGACCAAGGAAACTTAAAAAAATTAATGCAATAAAAAATAAAATTGATTTAAATTTTCTGTTAAAAAGGAAAAACAAATTTGTCAAGGTATCTTGTCCTGCTTGTCAAAGTAAAAAATCTGAAAATTATCTAAAAAAAAATGGTTTAAATTATTTAATTTGTAAAAAGTGTAAAACTTTTTATGTCTCTCCTCGTCCATCAGAAAAAATACTGGGGGAATTCTACAAACAATCCGCTGTATATAAATTTTTTAATGATTATATTTTTCCACATACTGAAAAAATAAGATCAAAAAAAATATCAAAACCAAGATTGGAGAAAATAATTAAATTATCAAAAAAGTATAAATTAAAAAAACCTTCTATAATGGAAGTTGGTCCCGGTTATGGAACTTTTTGTAATATTGCACAAAAAAGTAGATATTTTTCCTCTGTAGAGGCAGTTGAGCCAACTCCTGAGGGTGCAGAAAATTGTAGAACCAAAAATATTACAGTCTATCAAGACACTATTGAAAATTTAAAGATTAAAAAGCAATTTGATATTATAGTTAATTTTGAGGTAATTGAACATTTATTTTGGCCAAAAAAATTTTTAATCTCGATGCGTAGGTTTTTAAAAAAAAGAGGCTTCATTATATTAACATGCCCTAATGGAATGGGCTTTGATGTTCAGCTCTTAAAAGAAAAATCAGATACAATCGATCATGAACATATAAATTATTTTAATACGGAGTCTATTAAAAAATTATTTGATAAATGTGGATATAGGGTAATTGAAACTTTCACACCTGGTCAACTAGATGTTGATCTAGTTAGAAATAAAATTTTAGATAAAAAATTTAATTTGAAAAATAATCCATTTTATCAGGATATAATTATTAATAACTATGAAACAAAAGGTCTAGAATTTCAAAAATTTTTGATAAAAAACAATTTATCATCAAACATGTGGGTAATAGCCCAAAAAAAATTTAATTAATGTTAAAAACCGTCTTTAAAAAAAATATTAAAATTAAAAAAAACGTAATCATCTCAAATAATGATAAATGTTTTATAGTGGCTGAAATTTCAGCTAATCACTCTGGAAGTTTAGATTTACTTAAAAAAACAATTCTTAAAGCAAAACAAATAGGAGTTGATGCAGTCAAAATTCAAACATATCAAGCGAATACAATTACACTCAACGTAAAAAATAAACATTTTTTAATTGATGATAAGTCTATTTGGAAAGTAAAAAGTTTATTTGATCTTTATAAAAGCGCTCAAACTCCATTCCATTGGCATAATGAAATATTCAAATTTGCAAAAAAAAATAAAATTATTTGTTTTTCAGCACCCTTCGATATTTCAGCAGTAGATTTATTAAGAAAAAATGATTGTCCAATTTATAAAATAGCATCACCTGAAATAGAGGATTTAAATTTAATTGAGAAAATAGCTAAAACAAAAAAGCCAATAATTATTAGTACAGGAATTGCGAATGAAAAAAATATTATAAATGCACTAAATGTGTGCAAAAAACAAAAAAACTTTAGAATTATTCTATTAAATTGTATTTCAAGTTATCCTGCAAAAAACAATGAATTAAACTTAAAATATATAAATATTTTAAAAAAATATTGTCCACTAGTTGGATACTCTGATCATAGTAATTCTGACATGGCAAGTATAATTTCAGTAGCTAGTGGTGCTAAAGTTATAGAAAAACACTTTAAATTAAATAATAAAATCAAAACACCTGACAGTTCTTTTTCTTATGACCCGATACAATTTAAAAATTTAATTAAAAAAATAAGAGAAACAGAGCTCATGATGGGAAGTGAAAATATAAATAAAAGAAATATACTTAAAAAAAAGTTAAAAACTGTAACTAGGTCAATTTTTTATTCTAATAATATTAATAGAGGTGAAAAAATTTCTTTAAAAAACATAAAATCTGTAAGACCAGGTACAGGTTTAAAATTAAAATATTTTAATAAAATATTAGGAAAAAGGGTAAGAAAAAACTGTAAATTTGGTCATCCAGTAAAATTAAAAGATATTATATTTTAATTCACTATGAATATATTTGATTTTTTAGTTATTGGATCAAATGGTTTGCTTGGTTCCAGAATAGTAAAAATCTTAAAAAGAAAAAAATCTACGTTATTTACTGTAGCTAGAAGAAATTCAAATTTTAATTTGAATCTAAATAATTTTAAAAAATTAGATAAATTATTTAAGCAAAATAAATTTAGAATTGTAATAAACTGTGCGGCAATTGTAGATATAAATTATTGTGAAAAAAAAAAAAATTATTCATCAATAATAAATACCAAGTTCGTAAAATATTTATCTAAAAAATCTAAAAAATATAATTTTAAACTAGTCCAAATTTCTACAGATCATGTTTATAAAGGAGATAAAAAAGTTCCTAACAAAGAAAATAATAAAACTTTTAGTATAAATAATTATGCCAAGACTAAAATCAAAGCAGAAAAATATTTGTTAAAACTAAAGAAATTTTTAATTATTAGAACAAATTTTACAGGTAAAAAAAAAAATTCATTTATAGATTGGTTAATTAATAATATTAGACAAAAAAATCATATATATTTATTTAATGATATGTATACGTCAACTCTAGATGTTAATACTTGCGCAAAGTTAATAATAAAATTATCGACAATCAATTCTAAAGGAATTTTTAATCTAGGTAGTGGCAATATGATAACAAAAGAAAAATTTGCAATTAATGTATCAAAAAAATTAGGTAAAAAAATAAACTATGAAAGCGTGAGTTGTGATATACAAAAAGTTCCACGGGGTAAAAATCTAGGATTAAATGTAAAAAAAATAGAAAAAAAACTTAAAATGAAAATGCCTTCAATAAACATATCAATAAAAAATTTACTAAAAGAATATAAATGAAAATTCTAGGAATAAACTATTTGTCTGAATCTTCGGTAGCGTTAATTGATAAAGGTAAATTAAAATATGCTATTAGCGAGGAAAGGTTGAATAGAATTAAAAATTGGTGGGGCAATCCATATAAAACAATTAAATTTATATTAAATGAAACAAACAATACTATAAAAGATATAGATGTTTTTTCTACCCACGGTTTATCTTGTGTAAATAATTTTGAACCAAATAAGAAAATATTTGATGAAAAAATAAAAAAAATTCTTAATTCAAAATTAAATTATAAAAAAAAAAAATTCAAATAAACTTTATTAAAAAGAGATTTAACCATGAAGTAAAGGCTCTTAATAGAAATTTGAAAAATATAAAATCGCTTAAAAAAAAATTCAAGAAATTAGAAATATTTGATCATCATGAGGCACATGCTGCTAGTGCTTACTATTACTCTGGATGGAAAAAGTGCCATGTTCTTACAATTGATGGGTGGGGAGATAACTCTTCATCAAAATTTTACAAAGCAGAAAATGGAAAATTAAAACTGATTTCAAGTACTAGTACAATAGATTCCCTTGGATACTTTTATGGTAGTATAACAAAACTCTTAGGTTACAAACCTCATCGACATGAAGGTAAAATACTTGGTTTGGCCGCCTATGGAAATCACAAAAAAGCATATGCATATATTTCAAAAATGATTTCATATGATAAATCAAAAAAATGTTTCAGTGGTGATTTTGAAAATGGTTTATACATATCAAAATTTGATAATCCAAATCTTAAATTTTTAAATAAAAAATTCACATCAAAGGATATCGCTGCAGCAGCTCAGAAAAGAATTGAAGAAGTGATAATTGAATTTATTAAAGATAATATAAAAGAAAATACTAAAATAGCACTTGCAGGTGGTGTTTTTTCAAATGTAAAAATTAATCAAAAGATCTCAGAGTTAAAAAATATTAAAGATATATTTATATATCCTAATATGGGAGATGGTGGACTTGCGGTTGGTTGTGCAATATTATCTCACTATAAATACAAAAAATTTCATCCAAAAAATTGTGAAACAATGTATTTAGGACCAAAATTTTCTAATTCACAAATATTAAATGAATTAGAAAAACATAAATTAAAATATTTTAAAATAGGTCAACCATACAAATTTATTGCACAAAAGTTACATGAAGGGAATGTTGTGGCCTGCTTTCAGGGTAGAATGGAATTTGGTCCTAGAGCTTTAGGTAATAGAAGTATTTTGGTTAAAGCAACAAATAAATCAGTTAACGATTGGTTAAATAAAAAACTTAAACGCACAGAATTTATGCCTTTTGCTCCCATTACACTAAATGAACATTCAAACAAGATGTTTAAAGAATTAAAAAATAAAAAAACTGCAATTAAATTTATGACTATAACCACTAAGTGTTCCAAAAGAGCAAATAAATTTTCTCCCGCCGCAATACATATTGACAATACTGCAAGACCGCAAATAATTACCAAAAAAAATAATTTAAAAATTTATAATATTTTAAAAGAATATTATAAACTGTCTAAGATTCCTAATTTAATTAACACAAGCTTTAACGTGCACGAGGAACCGATAGTTTGTTCTCCAAATGATGCTGTAAGAGCATTTAAAGAAAGTAAGTTAGATTACCTATATATGGGGGATTATATTGTTTACAGATAATAATTTTTATTTAACATTAAAAAATAAAATTTATTAGACTTTTATAAAAATGAAAAATATTGGACTAATTTTTGAAACAAATTTTAAAATTGGCGGTGGTCATTTTTGGAGATGCTTAAATTTAGCAAAAGTATTAAGAACTAAAGGTAGAAAAGTTTATTTTATATCAAATAAACTTGAAAATAATTTTAAGGATATTTTAAAAAAAGAGAATTTTAATTTTATAAAAGTTAAATCTTTAAATTCATATTCAGATTTAAAATTCATAATAATAAAAAATAAAATTAAAATTTTTATTTCTGACTGCTATAGCTTTAGTTCGCAAAATAAAAAAAAAATTAAAAAGATTATAGATACTCTTGTTGTTGTAGATGATCATATTAATAAAAGGCATTTTTGCGATGTATTCATAAATAATAATTTTATGACAAATTCTTCCAAATCCAAAATTAGGAAACTTAATCCTAATACTAAATTATTGCTTGGTACAAAGTTTTTTATTCATAATAAAAATTACTATAAATTAAAGAATAAGAAGAAAATTAAAAAAATTAAAAAAATTTTCGCATTTTTTGGAACTTCTGATCCAACAAATGAGACATTTAAATTTATACAGGCAATTAAAAATTTTAAAAAATTGAAATTTCAAATTTTGATTGGAAAATTAAATAAAAATTTTAAAAAAATAAAAAAATTATGTAAATCAAAAAATAATATTAAAATATTCTATAATCTGACAAATGATAAAACATTAAAATTAATGCACAACAATGATCTATCTTTTGGGTCTGGAGGAATAAATTTAACAGAAAGATTGTTTGTGGGTTTAGTTTCAATAGCAATATGTACTGCAAAAAATCAAAAAAGGGCATTAATTGCTCTAAGTAAAAGAAATATTATTCATTACTTGGGCGAAAGTAAAAGCGTAAATATTTTGATGATAAAAAAATGTGTTGAGAGTTTTACAACAAATATGAAAACTTTCAATAAATTACAAAAAAAAATAAATAATTATTATAAAAATGAAAATAACCTTAATTTAATATCTAAAGTGATAAAATAAAAATATGAATTTATGTATAATACAAGCAAGATTAGGATCATCAAGATTTAAAAATAAAATTTTTAAAGAAATTAATAAAAAAAAAATAGTTGAAATAATTTATAACAGAGTTTCAAAATCAAAAAAAATTGATAAAGTTATAATTGCCACAACAATAAATAAAAATGATGATAAATTAGTAAATTTTTTAAAAAAAAAAAAAATATCTTACTTCAGGGGTAGTGAAAATAATGTATTAGATAGATATTATAAGGCATCAAAAAAATTTAATGCAAAAAATATAATTAGAATTACATCTGATTGTCCTTTAATTAGTGATGATTTTATAGATGAGCATATAAACATATTTCAAAAGGGAAAGCTTGATGTGATTTCAAGTTATCTTTCTAATACTTATCCAAAGGGAATTAGCCTCTCAATCTGCAAAATTAAAATATTAAAAAATGCATGGAAAAAAGCAAAATCTAATTATGATAAAGAACATGTTATGCCATATGTTTATAAATTAAAAAAAATTAAAATAAAAAAAACAAAAAATAATCTTTTTTATTCAAAGAAAATGCCACGATTAACACTTGACTACCCGCAAGATCTTGAGACGATAAAAAAAGTATTTAATCATTTTTATCCAAAAATTTATTTTAGCTGGACTGATGTAATGAAATTATATGCAAAAAATAAAAAATTATTTTTATCAAATCAGAATATTTGATAAATTAATTAAAATCTTTAATTATCTTGTTTTGACGTTTTTGAAAATTTTTTACTTGTTTTTTACTTAAATAAACTTTGCCATAACTACTATAACCACCCCACAAATTATACTTATACCATTTTTTATTTTTTATCCACCAATACCGGGGGTCTCTGAATGTATCTGCTATTTTCCAAAAATTTTTTTCACTCATATTTACATAATCTAACCAGTGATATAAATCTTTCGAAACTATATGATCATATTTTTTGACTAACTTTACTGCAGTTTTTCTATTCATATGTCCATTTCTTATATCTTTTGATGCATGATCTGAGCACCTACCATAACCAAATTTTATAAATTTCATTAAATCATGAACACCGTTTTCATATCTGTCGTCAAGATTAGAATAATTTCGATATGTTCTCTCAAATGGTTTTTTTGCTACTTTCCAATTGTATTTTTTAATTGATAATTCGGCATTTTTTTTTCCATCCCAGAATAAAAAATTTCCTATAAAAAGACCTCTTATACCTGCCTTAATTATTTTTTCATCTGAAGGATAATCTGCCCAAATAAAATCCTTATAATTCAATCCATTTTTTCTATCTTTAACAAAATCTATCCACTCAAATCCTCTTAAGTTATGCTCGTGCCTCACTCTAGCGCTAAATTCAACGTCATCTGAAGGTGAGAACATTCCTGAAATATCCCAGGATGTTTCTCCCCAAATTATAAGTGGAATTTTAAATTTTTCAGCTAAAATAATAGGTGCTGTCATTATTCCACAATGATTTTGCCAATTCATATCTCCCATTTTTATAAACGCCAATTTATTAATTTTTTTCAAAACTTTCACACTTGGCGCCCATAAAATATGATCAGCATCAAAATGAATTTTCATTTTATCTCTGTTTTCTATTGCCTCAGGTAACCAATTATTTCCATCATAAGTCATTAATAAAGGTTTAAGTTTGTATTTATTTGCTATCATGTGTGCTTGAAAATAACTATCTTTCCCACCGCTGACAGGTATTAAACAGTCATATGTATTTTTATTTTTATTTTTGTATTCAAATAAAATTTTTTTTAATTTGTTTTCTCTTTTTTTCCAAAAAGATTTGTTTATTGATGAATTTTTTTTATGAACTTTGCAGCTACTGCATATGCCATCTGTATCTATTCTTAGGTTCACGGCACTAATGGGGTACACACACTCTTTACAATATATAGTTTTAATCATTTTAATTGATGTCTAATAAGTAAGGTTTTCTAACTTTAATTTTTTTTTTATACAAGAAATTTTTTGCTAAGAAGACACTCTGATCAGAGTAATGAAATATATTTGCCGCTGCGGCTGCATCTATCTTTGTTTTTTTAAAACCTTCATAAAAATCAGAAAAAGTCCCTACTCCTCCACAGGCAATAACAGGCATTTTAGTATCTCTTGTAACTGACTTTAACAAATTAATATCATATCCTTCCTTTGAACCATCTCTATCAATGGAATTAATTAATATCTCTCCAGCTCCATTATTGTGTATTATTTTAAGCCATTCTTTTAAGCTATACTTACTTAAATCTACTCCATGATTAAAAAAAATTTTGTACTTGCCATTAATTTTTTTTACATCTATCGAAATAACTAGGCATTGGGATCCAAATTCTTTTGCAACATCTGAGATCAATTTTGGATTAATTAAAACTGCTGAATTAATTGAGACTTTATCAGCACCTACTAACAATCTCTTTTCAACATCTAATAAATTTTTAATATTACCACCAATTGTTGTTGGCATAAAACTAAATTTCGAAAATTTCTTAACAATATTTAAAAAGTTTGATGTTGATTTATATTTAGTATCGGATCTTCCAATATCGTGTTTTTTTTTAGATATATCTAAGTAAATTAATTCGTCTGAACCCCACTCACTCAATCTTTTTACCGCTTGTTCAGGATTTCCAAGATTTTGGTAAAATTTAAAATTATGAGCTTGTACAAGATTTCCATCTTTTAACAAAAGAATAGGTATGAGTCTTTTTTTTTTCATTTAGTTGTTAAAAAATTTTTTATTATTTGTTTTCCATTATTTTGACTTTTTTCAGGATGAAATTGAACACCATAAATATTTTCTTTGTTTACAATTGAACAAAAATAATTTCCATATTTAGTGTTTGCCAAAATTAAATTTTTATCTTTAACATTAAAATGAAAACTATTTACAAAATAAAAATCTTTCTCAATTAAATTATTAAATATTAAATTTTTTTTCTTAATAACAATCTCATTCCAGCCAATATGTGGTAAAATTTTAGATTTTAATTTTACGACCTGTCCTTTTATCCATCCAAGGCCTTTATGCTTACCAAACTCTTCTCCTGTGTCAGCTAGTAGCTGCATTCCAACACAAATACCTAAAAAAGGTTTTTTCTTTACTAAAATTTCCTTTTCTAAGTATTTAATATCAATTTTTTTTTTTAGTTTTTTAATTGACTCTCCAAACGCTCCAACGCCTGGTAAAATGATATGGGTACTATTCTTGATATCTGAATTTTTGTTTGAAACTATTGATTTAATCTTTAAGTGTTGGATTAAATTTTGAACTGACATGACGTTACCAGATCCATAATCTAGAATACAAACTTTTATCATTATTATTTAAATTTAAGATTAATTATGGATTAATCATATCGAAATAGATCTATTTGTACATACTATCAATAAAATATGAAAATTTTTTTCAGTGCATAAATCAAGCCAATTGAGCTATTAGTACTGGTCAGCTACATGCGTTACCGCACTTCCACACCCAGCCTATCAACGTGGT
>MDTA01192018.1_pt1 | contig 18102 bp, 15 predicted proteins | sample 811151 | NCBI WGS metagenome assembly MDTA01 (sample SAMN05326648, study PRJNA326480) | marine metagenome | isolation source: seawater | place: Indian Ocean: South | collected 2010
ACTATTATCATTATCATTATCATTATCATTATCATTATCATTATCATTATCATTATCATTATCATTATAATTATCATTATCATTATCATTATCATTATCATTATCATTATCATTAAAATTTTTTTTAGTAATATCATTAAAATTTGTATTAGAGATAGATAATAGATTATTATTGCTATTTTTATTTTTATTTTTATATTTATTTAAATTATCATTATAAATATTTTTCATAATTTCATGTTTTTTAATTTCTTTATGTGATTTAATACAAAAAATAATATAATTATTTATTTGTTCTAAAATATTATAATCTAACCAATTTAAATTTATAAATATACCATTATTATTTTTAGTATAATTACTATTATTATTATGTAAAATTTTAAATATTTCATATAATTCATTTTGTGATAAATTTGATATATTATTTTGAATATTTTTACATAAATCTATTCTTATATCATCATTATTTTTATTTAATTCTTTTTTCTTAGGCATATTATATTATTAATATAAATAATATTTATATATAATTTAATCATCAATTAAAGGTTCTTCCATATCATCATCATAAACATCAATATCATCATCTAATTCTTCATCTTCTTCTAATTCTTCATCATCCGTACCTTCATTATTAGAGTCTTCATTATCAGAAGCATTATCATCATTATCATCTTTTTCATCATCATCTAAAATATCAAAATCATCAATTTGATTATCTTGTTCATCATCATCATCTTTTTCATCATCATCTAATTCAACAGAATTTTTAATAGTATTAATTTTTTTATCTTTAATTGCTTTAGCAATAATAGAAATAGATTTATCATATAAATTAAATTTTTTTCCACAAACTTCAACTAAAATTTCTTGACCAATATTTAAAATATCTAGATTTATTTCAGACATTATACCTGCTGATATTTTAGGTATAATAATTTCTAAAATAGGTTCATCGTCATAATAACCTTGTGCAAGTAATCCCATAGAATTTTTATTTTTAATTTTACATTTAACAATAGTACCATTAATAGGATTACAAATTTCAGCAATACATTGTAAATCAAATAATATATTACCATTAAAATGTTGTTTAATAATATTTCCAATAGATCTTTTAATAATTTTTAAACTATTTTTTTTTATATAACCGTATTTAGTACAAGAACCTTCCATTTTATCAATTAATTTTTTTAATAATAAATTTTCATAATCAGAAGTTAATTCAGAAGGTTTTAAATAAATATTTGTAGTAAATTTAATAGGTGTAAATAAATCATTTGACATTTATTAAGTATCTATATTAATATAGAATATCATTTTTTTTATATATTTATTAAAAAAAATAGATTATTAAATAAAGAATGAGTTATTATTTTAGAAAAAAATATGATATAAATACAATAAATGAAGAAAATGATGAAAACATTGAAATACAAATAGATAATGAAATAATAAATGAAAATAAATTTAATAAAAATATAAAAAATAGAATAAATAAAAATATACTAGATATAAAAAACGCTACAGAAATACCATCACAAACATATACAGATGTAGAAACAGATGTAGAAACAGATGTAGAAACAGAAACGGAAACAGAAATAATAGATAAAATATATAATAAAAAAGAAATAATAAAGCGAATAGAGACAAAAATATATAAATTGGATAAAAGAATGAAATATATTGATTATAAATATGAAGATATTAGAAAAAGTTATAGATATTATAGTTTATCTATAATATATTATGCATCAATTTTAACATTATTAGAAGGATTTATAAATACAATAAATTTAAATACTATAATTAAAAATAATATATTAATAAAATTAATTAATTTTATACCATTAATATTAAGTACATTAATAACATTATGTGGCACATTAATTAAATATAATAGTTTTGAAGAAAGAATTGAAGAAATAATAAGAGTAAAAGATAAATCTATATTAACATTAGCTAAATTTAAAAATTTAATAGAAGATTTACATTTTTGTGATAATTCTAATTATAGAAAAAAAAAGAGAATAATAGATAATTATAAAAATAATGCTTATACTGATTATTTAGATTGTCAAACAAAAATAGAAAAATTTTTAAAATATAAAGATTATAAAAAATATATTCCAAAAGTTGAAGAATTTGAAACAATTATAGAAACTGGTTGGAATGATAAAAAAGAATCGAATAATAAATCAAATAATAAATCGAATAATGAAAGTAAAAATAGTTTATTAAAAATAATAAGAACATTAACATGTAATTATTATAATGATGAAGATATAGATAAAGATAAAGATAAAAATAAAGATAATTATGATATATCATTAGCAAAAAAATCAATGAAACGAAAAATAAATAACTAATTTATTTAAAATTCATTTTTATCTACATATACAAATTTAATATATTCTTCTAAAATTTTATCTAATATTATTTCTGGATTTAATTCATCATATTCTAAAAATATTTTTAATAATTGTTCAGAAAATCCGGATATAATTGCTGTACCATTTGTTTTAAAATCAACAGGGAAAGATTTTGTATTATCACTATTTAAATTCCAATATATAATATTAGGTGGATTATAATTATTATTTATAAATTTTGAAATAAAAGTTGAATGTAATAATTCATCATCATCATCATTATTATTATCGCTATCATAATCTTTAATTTTAATTGCTTCATTAAATTGCATATCAGATAATACAACAATTTTATCAGGAATATCATCTTGTGTATTAGAATTATTAATAATAATATCAGCAACAGATTCAAAATTGGTAGAATAACCCCAATTAATATTTTTAATACATTCAATTTGTTCTTTAAGAGAATTACCTTCAATTAAAAATTCTTCAGGAGTTTCACTAAAACTAATAACTTTATTTTTAAAATTTCCAGTTGAACATTGTGAAATTAATAAACCTAAAGCAATTGATACTTGTGCAGGAATACTACCATTTTTAGCACCAAACATTGAACCTGAAACATCAACAATAGGTAAAATATTATTTAATATACCAGAAGATTTTGTATTTTGTAAAATAGTATTCCATTGTGATTCAATAGTTAAATCAATTTCTTTAGTACTATCAGATAAATAATAATTAACTAATTCGTGTGGTAAAATACCAGTTACATTAATTTTAGATTTACCATTAACAACATTATTTAAATATTCTAAATATCTACTTTCATCATGTTTCATAAAACAATTTTTATATTTTTTAGAAGCAATAGCAGGAACATTTTCATATTGTATTTCATTCCATTTATTTTTACACATCATATTTTCAATACTGTTTATTTTATTTCTTAATGGTGTAATATATTCTTTTCTATATAATTCTTTCCATTTATGAATATATTTATTATTAATATCATCAGTTAAATTATTATCTTTGTCTAAAATATTATAAATTTTTAAACCAATTTTTTCAGTAATATTATTTCTTTTATCATATTTTTTATTTTCACTAGGAGCCCATTTAGCACATAATGAAATATTTTTATTATTAATTAAATTATTTTTATCTTTAATTAATTGATTAGCAATTAATTCAATATCATAATCATGAATATCAACATATTTTTTAGTTAATATATCTTTCCAACAACCATATTTTTCAATATATGTATAAATATTACCTTCATATGTTTTTTCCCAATTATTATTTTTTAACCATTTCATTGCATCATTACTAATTTTTTTTTCTTTTTTACCATTTTTTCTATCTCTACAATTAAAAATTATAGCAATAGTTTTATATGGATTTATTTTCATACATTTATCTAAATAATCACATAGTTCATCATAAGATAAATCTCTTCCAATATTAACAAATAAATCTAAAAATATATTATTAGTAGTAGATAAAGCATTAGCATTATTATCAGTTTTAGATAGATAAACATATTCATTATAATTATTATAATCTAAATAATAATATGAAGTATAAAATTCAAAGAAATCATGAAATTTATTTAAAATAAAACTTAACATACTTAAAACAATTTTATTTATTAATATAATTATTTTTTTATATATTAATCATTTTTTTCTAAAAATAATAGGTTCTTCATAAATTAATTTTTTTGATTTATAATTTGTTATTTTATTATCTTCATCATCTAAAATTTTATTTAATAATTTAATAAATTTATTAATAGTATAATTTTTATTTAAATCAATATTATTAATAAATAAATTTAAAATTTTATCAGTAGTATAATACATTATAATTAGTTAAATCAAAAATAAAAAAATCAATTTTTATTTATAAAAAATATATAAATAAAAAATGATATAATTTATATATTTTATAAATAAGAACATAATGTTTAATAATTATAAATTTGATGATAAAGACCCAACGGGAAGACATTCATTTGAAATATATGATATTGATTTAGCAATTGTAAATTCAATTAGAAGAAGTATATTATCAGATATAGAAATTCCAGGAATAATAGGAGAAGAAGAACCAACAGTTCAAATAATTAAAAGTAATGGACCATTACATAATGAAATTTTAATACATAGAATTGGATTAATACCTATTTGTTTAAAAGAATCAGAAATAGATAATTATATTGATAATTCTATTGAACTAGAATTAAATATTGAAAATAATACATTAAATACAATAAATGTTACAACTGAACATATTACCGGTAAAAGAAATGATATTGATATAACCCAAAAAGAATTAAATGAAATATTTTATAAAAATATTGTATCAAATGATAACATATTAATAACAAGATTACGTCCGAATGAATATTTACATTTTAAAGCAAAAGTTGTTAAAAAAAATGGTAAATATAATGCATCATTTAATCCAGTGTCATTAGCAAATTTCTCATTTATAATTGATAAATCAAAAATTAATAAAGATACAAATATTTTAGATAAAGAAAGAAGTTATTTTACTAATAAAGAAGGTGATCCAAATGCTATATTATTTGAAATAGAACCAGTAAATAAATATTTAAAACCAAAATATTTAATTAATAAAGCAATTGAAAGTTTAATAAATAAATTAAATAAATTAATTAGTGATATTAAATCAGATAATGTTTTAATTGAAAAATATAATGATTTAGAAAGTACATATGAATTTACTATTGAAAATGAAGATGATACTTTAGGAAATTTAATACAATCATTTATTCATGATAAATTTGTTAGAAAAAAAGAAAAAATTCAAGATAATGTAGAATGTTTATATTGTGGATATATTTGTGTTCACCCTTTAAAAAATTTATTAAAAATTAGATTAACATTAAATCAAACAATTCCTAATAAATTTAATGAATTTTTAGAATATAATTGTTTTTCAATAATTGATAATTTACAAAATATTAAAAATGATTGGAATATTTTTATGGAAAAAAAATAAATAATATATTTCATATTTAAATTTTTATATAATATTTTTTTTCATTTAATCTATTAAAGATTAAATTATTATAATATAGATATAATGGAGACTTATAATAAAGAAATTATTAATCCTCAAAATTTTGATAAAGATGAATTAATTGATGAAGAGAATGATGATATTATTGACTCTGAAAATAAAACATATATAGATGAAGAATTAGAAGATATAGAATATTATGAAATATTATCATTTGACGAATTAATTAAAGAAAATAATAAATTTATTGCTTTTACAAAAAAAGAATTATATAATGAAATATATGAATTATTTAATAATGCAAATAAAACAAATTCATTTATTAATTTATTTTATAGTATTGTTGATGATAAAGAATTTGATACTACTAATTATATATTAACAACAGAATGTATAAAAAAAATTTATTATGAAAATGATGATAATTTAATAGAAGATGAAAATGGTTTATCAGTACCAGAAAATGGATTAATAGAATTTATTAAAAATTTTAGAAAAATAAATAATTTTAAAGATTTAAATTTAGCAAAAAATGAAAAAAATAAATTATTTTTTTCTATTATATATGATGATAAATCAAATTTAGTTCGTTTTAAACCATTATTTAATACTAATATTAAAATAAAACCTATTAAATTTGATAAAGAAGGTAATCAAATAGATGATTATGTAAATAATTTTGATGAATATTATTTATTATTAAATACAGATGATACAAATGTTCCTGTTAAACAAATAAATTATAAAATACCTACTTATATTAATAAAGATAATTTATCTGATAAAGTTTTATCTTATTTAAAAAAATCTAAAGAAATTAATCTAATTGATACCATTTCTAATTTAAATATAAATGATAATCTTAAATTATCTAAACCTACTATTGATAATATTATTGATAATATTGATTTTGATGAATTAAATAATTTAGAAAATATTGATATTGATTATATTTCTAAATTATTAGAAAAATTTGATTATTGTTTTGATAATATAAATAAAGAAGATTATGATAAATTATATGAAAAAATATTAAAAATATTTGAAAATACAAAAATAGAAAAAATAAATTTAAAATCTTTTAGAATTAAATTAATTAATTTAATTAATTATAAAACATTATTTTATGAAAAAATTTCAAATATATTTAAATTATTAAAATTTTCTGATGACATTATTAATGAACATGATAGTTTAATTAGTAAATTAGAAGATGAAAAAAATAATATAGATGATCCAGATTTATTATATAATAATATATATGATGTTGCATCAGCAATTCATAATAATGATATAGATGAAAATATAATTATTAATAATATAAAAAATATTATGAATAATAAAATATTAGAAAATTTAATTATTACTATTAAAAATTATAATACAAATGATATTGATAAAATAGAAGAATTATATAATATTGAAAAAAATAAATTTGATTTAATGAAAAAATTTAGTTATTCATTATATCAAAAATCTTTTAAATTTGTTAATTTTTCTAATGAAATTTATGATATTATTCTTGCTAATGATATTAATGATTATTATATTACTACTTTAAATGAAAATCCATCTAATAATTTTTTAGTTGATGCTGATAATAAAGATGATTTATATGAAATTGATAATTTAGATTTTAATTATGCTTTATATAATTTAAATACTTATGATATATATATACAAAATCCTTTATTTCAAAATGCTGATGGTTTTAAAGAAGTTTTAAATATTATATTACCTTTAATTACAAAAATTCAAGAAAAATCTAAATTAGATATTGATTATAATATATTATGTTCTCAACTTTATAAAAATTTTAGTGGTTTATCTACTAAAAAATATAATTTAATTAATAAAATTGATAATATTTCAGATTATTCAGATGAAATAATTAATAATATTTTAAATATTAATTATTATATTATTATTAAAAATAAAAAAAATATTGATGATATTAAATCTAAAATTTCATTATATACTAATAAAAATATTGATAAATTAATTGAAATTATTATTGATATTAATACTGAATTTTTTAATAATATTAAAGATATGTTTTATCATTCTATATCTATTTGGATTTTAGAAATACAAAAAAATATTATTGATGGATTACATATTCATAATTATAATTATAATTATATTAATTTATGGGATGATTATGGTTTCCCTATTAATAAAACTAAAAAAATTGGTATAACATTTTATTTATCTGAAATAATAATTGATTTATTTGTAGATGATGATAATCTAGATATTTTTAATATTGATAATAAATTAGTTGTAACTATTACTAATTTAATTGAAAATAGTTATAAAGATATTTTAGATGATTTAAAAAATAAATCTTCTAATATTAAAATTAATAATAATAATAAAGGTAAAAAATTTCAACTTAATTTAGTTGATAATTTAAATGAATTTAAAAAAAATAAAACTAATAATTTAAAAGATAAAATGCTTGATAATTATGTTAATGCACTTATTTATATGCCTGGTATTAATTATAATAGAATTCATAAATATTTATTAGGTTGTTGTTTACAACAATTAAATAATGATTTCCTTCCTGATAGTGATTTAAAAGGTAAAAGAAACGATTTATTAGCTGCTAAAAATTATTTTGCTAAAAATAAATATAATAATAAATCTAGACCTTTTTCTTATCTACCTTATGATTCTATTTTAAAAGATGATATAGATGCTGATATAGATGTTGATATTGATAAAATTTTTATTGATAATAATTTTGAAAATTTAAATCATAATATTTTTAATATTTATGATAAATATAATTATGATATATGGTTTAATAACATTAAAAAAAATGAAATGTCTTATGTTTTTAATAATGATAACTATACTAATATATATAATAATGGTAGTAATGAATATATTAAAATTATTAAAAATTATTTAAATTATTTAAGTAAAACTATTAATATTAAAAAAAGTTATTTAATTAATAACTATATTGATAATATTGATAATATTAATTTTAAACAATTAATTTATAATGCTAAAAATATTATATATAATGAATTATTAAATTCAGAAGAATATGATAATATTTTAGATTATTCTTTAAAATTAATTAATAATTTATTAATTGAATTTAATAATTTAAATAATATTACTGATAATGATTTAAATAATATCAATAGAGCTAAAGCTTATATTACTATTAAATGTATATGTTGTCCTTTTAATACTGATAATATTATTAATGAAAAAATGGAATTATTAATTGATAATGAATTTGATAATAATATTAAATATATTAATATTTTAAAAAATATACATAATTCAAGTTCTAAAATTTTAAATATTTCTAATATTCCTACATTAAAAGAAAATATAGAATTTTTAGGTAAAATGAGAGAAGAATTTAAAAATAAAAAATTAGAATTATTTGATAAACAAACTGAAGAACAAAGAAAAGTTTTTAATGAATTATCTAAAATTGGTATTCGTGTTGAAAATATTATTGATAATAATTTTTATAATGATATTAATAATGATTTATTAGATAATAATAATAATATTAATCCTGAAATCCCTGTTTTCAATGGTGAAAATGAATTTAATATGTTTGGTAATAATGATGATAATCATCATGATGATTTAGATAATGAAAATCATGGTTTTATATATAATCAATATTAATTTTATACTAAATTAAATTTATTTTTTTTTTTCTAAATTTAAAAAAAAAATGATTCTTTAATATTATTAACATTAATATGCTTTTATAGCTCAATTGGTTAGAGCGTCGGTCTTATGAGCCGAAGGTTGGGAGTTCGAGCCTCCCTAAAAGCATCCGCTTCTATAGCTCAATTGGTTAGAGCGTCGGTCTTATGAGCCGAAGGTTGGGAGTTCGAGCCTCCCTAGAAGCATATATATTTTTTTTTATATTATTTTTTTTATATTTAAATAATATTTATAAACTCCCCCAACAATAGCTACCCCATGTCTTTCCGCCCTGCTGAAAGCGTTTGCCGATAGCAGTACATTCTTCCTCTGTTATATGAGGTTTACATTTATCTTGACCTCCATCATCTTGATATTCACCATCTGGACAAGGATCACAACTAGTTTTACTATTAGTACCTTCTTTATATTCTCCACTTTTACAATTATCACAATCATTATTGTATAAACTATCATTTCTTATTCGTAATTTTTTTCCCGGTGGACAAGTTGTTCTTTTTTTAGTACATTTCCATTGAACATTCCAATTTGAATATTCATCATCTGCACATTTTATTTTATCTGTGTGAGTACTATTTACTCCATATCCATCATCTCTATTTTTTTCACATCTTGTTGCACCAAAATTTGGTTGATAGTAATTATGTCCAATAGTACTACAATCTCTACAATTCTGGCCATAATTATTAGAAAATGTACCAGGTTCACATTTTACTTGAGCAGTTCTATTATCATTAGTTTCATATCCAGGATCACTTCGTTCGCAATGCACAAAATTACCAGGATTATATCTACCACCAGGACAAGGTCTTTGACTTAAATAATCTACATATTCATATCCTGCACTAATTTTTTTACAATTTTCTTGACCTATTTCATCTTGATATTCACCCCAAGGACATTTTTGTTGACCATTTCTATTACTATTTGGTTTATATCCTTTATCTGCTGGTTTACATTCTCTATCTTTTGTGTTCCCCGAGCCTGTTCCACCATATAAATAAGTACCTGCACTACATTCAGAAGCAGATTTCATATTTTTACAATTTTCTTGACCTTCTTCATCTTGATATTGACCACTAGGACAAGGCCGCTGACCACCCCAGTAACTAAAGTAATGCCCTTTATCTACAATTTTACATGTATTATCTTTTATTCTAGTTCCGTCATTTATTAAATAATGACCAGTTGGACATTCTGTTTTATGAGCTTTACATTTATCTTGAGCTTGTTGTTCTTGATATTGACCATATGGGCAATTTGTACAAGATGTAGAACCTGCACTTGAATATGTACCAGCAGGACACGGTTCTTGACCACTTTTAGTACTATTTAATTTATATCCTGCTTGAACTTGAGTACAATTTTCTTTATCTTCTGAATAATGACCTGGAGGACAATTTTCACAAGTTTTATCTTCTGTAGGTGTACCACCTACTAATATTTGTCCAAAACTACAAGATTCTTTATTTTTAAAAGTTTTACATGTATTATCTTTTATTTTAGTTCCGTTATTTATTAAATATTGACCGGATGGACATGATGTTTTATAAGGTTTACAATTATCTTGACCTTCTTCATTTTGATATTTACCAGCAGGACATTTTTGTTGACCTGTTTTATTTGCATTTAATTCATGTCCTTCACTTACTTTTATACATTTTCTATCTTCTGTTGTAGTTCCACCTGTTATATAATGACCGGAATCACAATCATCTATTGTTTTCATATTTTTACATTTATCTTTACCTTTTTCATCTTGATATGTACCAGGAGGACATGGTATTTCACCTGTTTTATTTGAATTCATTTCGTATCCAATACTTATTGGTTTACATCTATTATCTCTTGCCGAATGTCCAGCACTTATTATATGACCAGGTTCACAATCATCTATTGTTTTCATATTTATACAATTTTCTTGACCTCTTTGATCTTGATATGTATCAGGAGGACATTCTATTTCACCTGTTTTATTATCATTTAATTTATGTCCTTTACGAACTTCTTTACATATTTTATTTTCTGTTGTACTTCCACCTGTTATATAATGACCGGGTGGGCATGATGTTGATGTTTTATGAGGTTTACAATTATCTTGACCTGATTCATCTTGATATGTATCATCAGGGCAATTTATACAAGATTCAGAACCAACATTCGAATATGTACCAGGAGGACATATTTCTTGACCACTTCCATCTGTTTTTTTTATATACCCCGCTTCAACTTGAGTACAAGTTATACCATCTGAATAATGACCAAAAGGACAATCATCACAAGTTTTATCTGTTGTTTTATTCCCACTATTTTTTTTTAAAAATTGACCAGATGGACATGATGTTTTATAAGATTTACATTGACTTTTACCTTTTTGATCTTGATATTCACCATCAGGACAAGTAGTACAATCTTTTGAACCTTTTATAGCATAAGTCCCTTCAGGACATATTGTATTATTAGTAATACCAGTATTAGTATCGTAAGTATTAAATTTGAAACCATCAAAATAATTAATAGGTGAACAAGTATAATTATCACCCGCATTATATTGATTATCTGGACATTCAACACAATTATTATCTATATCAATACCTTTACCTTTAGGACATACAGAATTACATTTATAATTTTCTAATTTATCTATTTCAATAACTGATTCCAAATCTTCAATAGAATCTAAATTATTTTGATAAGCTAAAAATTTTTTTATTTTATCTTTAATAGAATCATTGTATTCTATTTTACCATCCCAATTATCTTGACATTTAAAAGCGAAATAATAAGTTTTATCACTATTTACACTATTTTTCATATTATATTTTAAAATAGCATATCCTTTACAATTTTTAATATTATTACATTTTTTTTGAATTTCTTCTAAACTATCAAAAGAACCATCTCCAATAAATATTAATTCATCTAAATTACAGATACCATTATTATTAATTTTTTTTGGATTAATACATATAAAATTTTCTTTTTTAAAATTATTATAAATTATATATAAAATAAAATAAATTAGTATAATTAATAATATATATATAATAAAATTTTTTTTATTCATATTACTATTAAAAAATATAAAAAAACAAAAATCTTAATATTTATTAATATATATATTTATAATATATAATATATATAATATTATAATATTAAAATTTATCATAAATATAATACTAATTTTTTTATATTTTATTAATTTATTTTTTGTATTTTTAGTAGTATAAGGATAATCAATATATAAATCAGAAATAATTTTTTCTTTATAACAATAACTATCTTTAATTAATTGAGATAATTCACTTGTATGTACAATTAAACCATATATTTTATTATTTTTATTTCTATTTTTATTAATAATATAACAATCTAATATTGTTCTAAAAAATCCTGATAAATGTTTTTGTGAAATAATTGAGTTATAAGCTTTACATTGTACTAATACAATATTATTATTATTAAGTTTAAAAATAATATCAATACCTGTATCTAATAAAACATTATAATTTCTAGAATATTTATTAGTTTTATATTTATCTTTAATATTAATTAAATCATTATTTAATATAATTCCACTTTCAATTAATAATGATTCAGGAACATTTTTCCATAAATAAATTTCTTTAATATCATAATATTCATGTAATTTATTTAATACATAATTTTCATAATAAAAACCTTTAATACAATTATAATCAAAATATTTTACTAATTGAATATAATCATAATTTAACATTATATAAGATTACATATTATTTTATATTTTATTTTTTAAGTAAAATAAAAAAAATGAAATATTTATTATATAATTAATATAATATGCTGTATTTTTTAATGGATGAAACTATAAATTTTGGTCATAATATAATAAATTATATAAATAATAATAAAATTAGAAATAATTGGTATATATTGATAGATAATTATAATTTAAATAATTCATATGAGACAATAGAAAAAATAAAAAATATATATTATTTTACAATTATATTATATATAATAATAAATTATTATAATAAATATTTAAAAATTTATACACTATTTAATGCGAGAATTTGTTGATTAAATTTAAATTCGTTTTTGTATTGTTCCATAATTTTTTCTTTTTCAGTTAATTTATCATAATTTTCCCATCTTTTAAGTCTATATTTCATTTTATCTAATTCATTTAGATAATAATTATAAGAATGAATTTCTAAATTAATTTGATAAACATTATGTTCAATATAATTCGTAAAATTTTTTCGATTTTCAATAGTATGTTCATATTTTTTTAATTCAGAATTTAAATTTTTAAGAATTGAAAGCATACTCATATTATTAATTTCACCATGTGAATTTGTATTAATTGAATATTGAATAGAATTAATTTTTGTTTTAATTTTTTCATATTCAGAGATATACGACATAAGAGTATTATTTGAATTAGTTAATGATTGTAATTCAAAGTTATAGTCGATATTTTTTTCATGAATAGTATTATTAATACGATTAATTTCGTTATTAATATCTTCAATGGTATTGAGAGTAGTCATTATTGATAATGAATATGATTATCATATTAATCAATTTTTTTAATATATCCAAAAATTTTGAAAAATTAAATAATACAAAAAAAAATTCATTATTTATTTTTTCAAAAAAAACGCCAATACAAAAAAAACTGATTAATTACAACTATAAAAATATTATCAACTAATATCGAATAAATAGATTCAAAGACAACACATAGTTTTCAAATCAAAAATGACCACAACTACCCAGCAGATCATGGATGAGTTTATTCTCCTTATTGATACTGAAAAGGAGTATACCCGTTCTGAACTTGTTAAGATTCTTACTGAAGTTTATCATCAGATTAGTTCAGGCAAAAAGAAGGGAGAACCAAAAAAAAAGAAGGCAAAAAAGGGAAGTAATGAGGATGCTGAACCAAAAAAAAAGCGTGAGCCAACAGCTTATAATCTGTTTGTAAAGGAAAAAATGCCTATTATCAAAGAGGAATTTCCTGAACTTTCCCGTCAAGACCTTATGAAAAAGGTTGGAGAGTTGTGGAAGGCACAAAAAGAAGAAAAATAAATTAGATAAAAAATAGTTTATATATATATAAAAGAAAAAGAAAAAATTTATATTTTTTATATTTATAAAAAAAAGTACATTTCTTAATTTTATTTTTATTTTTAAAATTATTTTTAAAATTTAAATTTTTTTTATGAAATGTACTATTTTAGTTTTATAAATAAAAAATGATTATATATAAATAATAAATAATAATTAATTTTTTATGATATGGTATTTAGAAGATTGGCAGGAACCTTGTTATAATATTAATAATGGAAGATGCAAATCATTATTGAGATTGAAAAATACTAGAAATATTATATATGAAGATACAACAAATAATATTATACCAATATTATCAATAAAACGACCACATTCAAGAGCATTTTATTTATCATTTATATTAATATTTTTATCATTTATGATTTTTCATCATCCATTATCATTAGATTTATTAGATTTAATAAAAAATAATGATAAAAATTTAGATATTCATTCAATTATAAGATGGAATGCTATATATTTACATTTAGGTGGTTCTTTTTTTAGAATTGTATCAGGAATATTAGCAGATAAATATGGGGTTCGTATAATATATTATATTATACTGATATTATCAATAATAGTAGGTATTTTAAAAATAATATTAAATATAGAATATAATTTATATTATTTATTAATTGGATTATCATCATCAGGATTTGTATTATCAGAATTATGGGTAATTACAATGTTTGATAAAAATATATTAGGATTAGTATGTGGAATAATAGGAGGTTTTGGTAATTTTGGATTAGGATCACTATTTTTTATAAATACATATTTTTATAATGATTTAATAATATTTAAATTATGGCCTTATATTTTAGGAGTTATATTATTAGGACCACTTTATTTTAGTGATGATAGTCCATATGGAAATTTATACGAATTAAAAAAAAAATATAATAATGAAAATAATATAGAAAATATAGAAGAAAATATAGAAGAAAATATAGAAGAAAATATAGAAGAAAATATAGAAGAAAATATAGAAGAAGATTTTAAGAATTCAGCAATATCATCAAATTATAATTTAGATAATAGTATTTATAATAATGATAATATTATAAATATAAATAATATTATAAATGATATAAAATATTCAAAAAAAAAATGTTTTATGGTAATTAAAAATCCAAAAATAATAGTGTTGGGGATTTTATATTTATATTCATTGGGATTAGAATTAACATTAATTACAAATATACCTATATTATTAAAATTAAATAATATTACAACATATAAGAAGGCATTATTATTATTTGTATTTTCTAGTTTTAATTTATTAGGAAGACCAGTTGGAGGTTATTTATCAGATAAAAATTATGAGATTTATAAATTAATAGGTCGTATAAAAATAATTCTAATATTATTATCAATTACAACAATAATAGGAGTAGCATTTAATAATATAAATAATATAATTAATAATTATAATATATTATTATTAATAATAATATTATGGTCATTTTCAAATAATTTATTACAAGGTTCAATAATAGGTTTAATACCACATTTAGATTCAGATAAAATAGGAATAATATTAGGTTTTATATCAAGTATGGGAACAATAGGAGGAATATTAGGAAATATAATATTTATATATTTTAATAATAGTGATTCAATTAAATATATAAATATATTTGGTTCAATTAGTTTTGCATTAGGTTCATTAATTTTATTATAAAAAATGATAATATTATTTATATTAGTATATATAATAATAAATGGATAAAAAAGAAGAAACTAAATACACTATAATGAAATTATGGAATTTTTTAAAAAAAAAAAGTATTAAATCTAGAAATATAAAAAAAATAAGTTCAGAATATGATAATGATGAAAATTTACAACAATTATCGGATAATGAATCAGATAAAACAACAACAGAAATTATAAATAAAAAAAAATTTATAGAACGTGGTAGAAAAGCATCATCATTAAAATCAAATAATAGCAATGATATTAAATTATATGATAAAAGAGATAATAGTTTAGATATTATTAGAAATAAAGATGATGATTATGAAGTAGTAATGCAATATCAGAGATATGCCAATTATAGAACAAAAAAGTAAAATTTAATAGATAAATTTTTTAAAATATTCTAAAGATTCTAAAAAAAATCCTTGATAACCCATAATTGAACCAGGACGCATTAATCTAATATATGCGATAGCATTAGATGGTGTAAAATTTAATTTAATAATAAGCCAAATACATATTAATAAACCAGTTCTACCTAAACCAGCTCTACAATGAATTGCAACTAATTCATTATTATCAGTATTATCAATTAAATTCATAAATTTTTTAATAATATCAATGCTTGGAACAGATAAATCTTCAAAAAACAAATCATGTACAATAATATCATTATTTATAAATAAATTTTTATCATAAATATTTTCACCATTTAAACGAATTAAAAGTTTAATATTTTTTTTTTTTAAATCATTTATAACACTATTTATATTTTTTGAAGAAGGACAGGCCATTGCTAAAAATTTATTACCAATAATATTCATATCTCTGTATTTAAAATCGCTTAAATATTCATATTCTTTTATATTAAATTTATTAAAATCTAAAATTTTATTATTATGAATAAAATCTATAGTTCTAAAACAATCAGTAATTGAAGTAAAATATCCACCCCAAGTACTAATACAATCAATATAATAGCAGGGATGATCATTAAAAAAATTGTATAATTTAAATATAACTTTTTCTGAATTATAATTTTTAAAAAAGATTAAATATGAACCTGCTAATAAAAAAGTATTTAATAATAAAGTACTACTATTATTATTATAAATATAATAAATAATATTTTTATTTAAAAGTTTAGGATGATTTAATTTATCATGAATAAGACAATTAAATTTAATAATATCACAAATATTAATAGGACCATAATCATTAGCAAGTGAAATATATCCATCATGTAAATCTGAAGAAGTTATATAGTCATTAGAATTTTTAATATCATTTATAGTTTCATCAGTATTTTTATAAATTTTAATAAAAAATCTATCACATATTTTAAACATAATTATATTATATATATATATATATTTTTTTTAAATAATAGTAATAAAAAAAGTACATTTCTTAATTTTATTTTTATTTTTAAAATAATTTTTAAAATTTTAAATTTTTATATGAAATGTACTATTTTAGTTTTATAAATAAAAAAATGATATAATAATTATTAATAAATAAAGTATTAAAATGAAAGTAATAAATTCACACATTTCAATAGGTGATTATATAAATGTATTTATTAATAGTGATATAAAAACATTAGATATTGAAATTAATTATTTAAAAGATAAATATAGAATTATAAAATCAATATATAAAAAATATAAACCAAGAAAAGAGTTAATAATTAATATATTAAAATGTAATTATGATGAAATAGAAAAGTATGCTGATGATATAAAAACATATCATAAAGAATATTGTGATAATAATTATGATATAGAAGATTTAATTATTCAGTATTATGAGTGTATATTTGAATATAAAGAGTTTTATAATAGAATGAATACATTTTTTACACCATATAATAGAATAAAATATGAGAATTTTGAATGTGAAAAGTTAAATAAAAGTTTAGAAACAATAAATTTAGATATATTAATAAGACAAATTGCTGCAATAATGAAATTAAAATATGAAAAAATAAAATAAACAAAAAAAGTACATTTCATAATTTTATTTTTATTTTTAAAATAATTTTTAAAATTTTAAAATTTTTAAAGAAATGTACTTTTTATAATAACTTTTATAAATTTTATTTTATATATTAATAATTTTTTTTGTCATATAAATTTTATTACAC
>MDTA01069406.1_pt1 | contig 18101 bp, 15 predicted proteins | sample 811151 | NCBI WGS metagenome assembly MDTA01 (sample SAMN05326648, study PRJNA326480) | marine metagenome | isolation source: seawater | place: Indian Ocean: South | collected 2010
AATATTATATTTAGTTTTTTCTTAAAAAGAGCAGATGAAATAATAGTAAATAGCATTGATTTTAAAAATGAATTAGATAGGAAATTTAACCTAAAAAGTATATTAATTTTAAATCCATTCAATTTTAAGGAAATAAAGAAAAAATCAAAAGAGAAATTTAAATTTAGTTTCTTTAAAAAAAACTCACTTAAAGTTTTAAATGTCGCAAGATTAACAGACCAAAAAGATCATTTAACACTTCTTAAAGCAATAAATATAGCAAGAAGATCTAGAAGAATTCAATTAGTCATAGTTGGCAAAGGAGTATTTAAAAATAGATTATTAAATTACATTAACAATAATAATTTAAGTAAATTTGTAAAATTAGTTAATTATCAAGAAAATCCATTTAAATTTATGAGATTATGTGATGTTTTTGTTCTATCCTCTATTTTTGAAGGGCATCCAAATGTTTTGGTTGAAGCTCTATCACTTAAAAAATATGTCATCTCATCTGATTGTCCAACAGGACCCAGGGAAATTTTAGGAAATGGAAAATATGGTAGTTTATTTAAACTGAGAGATTATAGACAATTAGCAAAAATTTTAATTAATTTTAAACTAAATAGTTCAACTAAAAAAAAAATATCTGATGGAATGAAAACAATTAGTATTTACGACCACAATGATAAGTGTGATGCTTATCTAAAAATTTTGAAAAAATATATTTAATTGAATAAGTTTTTATTATTTTTAAACCAATTTATGCATGCAAAAAATTTTTCCTCAAAATTAGAAATTCTTTTAAATTTTGTAAAAGTTAATATTTTTTTATTATTTCCATGTGTTTTCAGCATTTCTATTTTATTTGCTCCAACATATTTCACTTTTCCTGGATAAGACTGCAATAAAAGTTGAATTATTTTTTTTGTTTTAATTGGTCTATTTGAACAAATATTGAAAACATCATGATCTTTCAATTTCCTTCTTTTTTTAACTAAAAGTTTTAACATTGAAATAACATCACCAACATAAGTAAAATCTCTGTAATCTCTCCCATAGTTATTTACAGAAAATATTTTCTTTTTTTTGCATAATCCAAATATTTATAAATGAGCATATCTGGTCTTCCCCACTCACCGTAAACTGTAAAAAACCTGAGACTAATAAATTTTTTTTTAAAAAGTTTTGAGAAAAGTTTTGAGCAATTTTCATTTGATATTTTTGAGTACGCATAAATATTTTTTGGAAAAAGTTTTGCTTTTTCGTTTAAAGGATAATTCTTATTATCACCATATATTGAGCTTGATGAAGCATAAAATATATATTTTGCATGCGAATTTTGTATATAACTTAGTAAATTATAAAATCCAAAAATATTTGTTTTTACATATTTATCTGGATCTATTAAGGTGTATCTAACTCCTGCTTGTGCAGCTAAATGGAATATAATATTCACTTTTATTTTTTGTAGTTTTTTTAATTGAAATTTTTTTGTTAAATTCACTTTAATAAACTTAAAATTTTTATGTTTTCTTAATAGTTCTTCTCTTTTTTTTTTTAACTTGACTGAATAATAAGAGTCAAAATTATCCAATCCATAAACAATATTTTTTTTGTTTTTTAATAAATTTATTGATAAATTGAATCCAATAAATCCTGCTGCTCCTGTTATCAAATATTTCATTAATTACAAAAATCTTTTAATATTTTTAATAAATTTAAAAATCATAATTATACTTAAAATTAAGAAACCTTGACCGTTATCTCTTCTGATTTTTAAGTCCTCTAGAAAAGATTTCTTAAAATCTACTTTGCTTGAATATCCTCCTCTTCTAAAGATTCCAAACAGCTCATCTTTTTTAGTTCCAATACCTTTCATTTTTAACTTAACAATCATTCTGTAAAAATAGTCAAAATCAGCATGATATTTATATTTTAAATTGTATTTTCCAACTTTTAATGCAGAGACTCTTTTAATGTAAAATCCTGTAGAATGACTGGAGTAAAATCCCCAAGTATAACTAATTTTATTTGGTTTGTATCCATATAAAACTCCCCAATGTTTTTTTACAGATCCAAATAAAAAATCAATATCATGATATTTTTTATCATATTTATCTAATAACTCTATCGCCTCTTGAGTAAGTACATCATCTGAATTTACAAAAACAATATATTTTCCAAGAGCTATTTTAAGGCCTTTATTGAAAGCGTCATAAATACCATCATCTTTTTCAGATATACAATAATTTATAATGTCTTCATTTTCTCTTATAATGTTAATTGTATTATCTAGGGACCCACCATCAATAATAATTAATTCATAATCTTTTTTTTTTTGATTTCTTATACTATCAAAAGTTTCTTTTAAAAATTTTTCAGAGTTAAGAGTAACTGTTATTATTGATACTAATGGTTGAGATGGTTTCCTTTTATCAAGTATAATCATTATTACACAAAAAGTTTATAAATTCAGGTAAATTGATTTTTGGACTAATTTTAAGTTTTTTTAATTTAGATATGTTCGCTTTCATTATTTTATTTTCTCCAGGCCTAAATAAAGTTCTTGAAAATATAACATTTTTTTTCCAATTCATATTGTATTGGTTGAATATTAACTTAACAATATTTGATAATTTATAAGAGTTTCCTGTAGCAATAATAATATCTTCATTAATATTTTTTTTCATAAGTTTATTTATAATTTGAACATATTCCTCTGCCCAACCAAAATCTTTGACTGCAGAAAGATCTCCAAGAATAAGTTTTTTCTTAAATTTTTTTCTTTTTATGTATTTGATGATTTTTGGGATTATAAAATTATTTGGTCTCAAACTTGATTCATGATTAAATAAAATTCCTGAAAAACAATTTATTTGAAAATTTTCTCTGAAAAATTTTACTAATGAGAAGGAGTCGAGCTTAGCAAGGCCGTAGGGATTTTGTGGCTCTTTATGAGAATTTTCACTTAATTTTTTTCGAGTTTTTGCAAAAATTTCAGGAGAACTAGTGTTAAAAAATTTTATTTTTTTTTTTTTTAATTCAAGAATACTTTGTAATATATTAAAAACAGGAATTATATGAGACTCCAAAGTTTCGTTATAATTTTTTATTGAAAATTGAGGAGATGATTTACCACCAAAAAAGTAAATTTCTGTACACTTTGATTTTTTTATAATACTTTTAATTATATCTTTTTTCTTATAATCAATTTTTTTTTTAATAAGATTTTTATTATTAGTTACTGATCTTAAATTTGTAAATTTCTTTGATTGTGAAAGAGCATAAATTTTATAGCCAATTCTTAGGAGGTATATCGTCATTAAAGATCCATCCTGACCAGCTGATCCAAAAATTAATGCAATTTTTTTATTCATTACATATTTTATAGATATATTTTATATATTCATTTATAAATTTTTTTTTAAACAGCGTCATTTTTTTTTTTGCCAATTTCATTCGCTTTTTTTCAATCTTGAAATCAAAATTTACTGATAAATTTATCATTTTTTTTTTTAATTTCTCTTGATTTGTTGGGCTAAAATAAAAATTTCTACAAGGTAATTGTTCCTTATGAACTTTTAAGTTACTCAATAATACCATCTTTCCCATTGATTTAGACTGTTCTACAGTACTGCTCCATCCTTCAGATTTTGAGGGATTTATAACAGCAATTGAAAAATACATTAAATCCATCAGGTCTTTGTAAGGTATCACTCCTAAAATTTTATAATTTTTTTCTAAACCATATTTTTTAATGTAATCTGCAATTTCATTCTTATAATTCGGGTGTCTATAATCGTTAAAATAACCTGTAGATACTACTTGAAAAGTATTCATTTTTTTTAATTTTAGACTCTTCAATATATTTAAAATAAGAAAATGATTCTTATGTTTCCAATACTGATTAGGTAATAAGAAAAAATTCTTTTTTAAATTATATTTTTTTAGTATTTTAAAATTATTAACTTTGTTTGGAGTTTCAAAAAAAGGTCTAAAAACAACTGCTTTTTTGTACGCTTCAAAGTTCAGCTTTTTAAGATCATCTCTAACAGTATTGCTACTTAGGATTATGTTACTTGAGTTTTTTATTGCAAAAGAAAGATTAATTTTTCGTAAAATTCTTCTTCGAAGGTCAATATATTTTAGATTATGTATTTCTTGAAAATCGGGAATCCAATATAAAGATTTAATCTTACTATTTCTACCAGTTACAAGAAAATGAGATAAAATATTTATATTATTTTTCAGTAAAAATTTATCAATTAAAAAATCTTTTCCAAAAAATATAATCTGCAATTTACTTACTATCCTACTCCATTTATTATTTTGAAATAATTTAGAATGCAAAATTTTTATATTTTTAAATTCTTTAAAATTTTTTTTTATGTCATCTAAATTAGTTATTATGATTGGATTTATCCTTTTAGATTGTCTTTTTATTTGATTAATCAAATTTAATAAATAAATATTTCCACCCAACCATGAGTTTTTATTAAATGAAATTACAAAACCTATATTAATTTTTTTCAAAAATTTTTATTGATTTATTAATTTGATTTTTAAAAAACAATATATCTTTTTGTTTTAATTCAATATTTGATGGTAAAACTAACAATGTATCATAAAGTTGTTGTGCTACATTGTTTTTGGTTATAAAAATTCTTTTTACATTTGGTGTTTTGTTTAATGGCCAAAAACCAGATCTCACCTCTATTCCTTTATTTTTCAAAAAATTTCCAATAAATTTCACTTTTTTAACAGAAAAATTTTCAAATCTGATAGAATTTAACCAAAATACGGATTTATTTTTTTTAATTTTTTTTTGTAATTGATTGTTACTAAACAGTGATTGATAAATTTTACCTACTCTAATTTTATTTTTGATTATAAAATTAATCTTTTCTAATTGTGCACATCCTATTGCTGCTGGTACATGTGACATTAAATAATTATACCCCTCACCTAAAGACACATATTTTTTCCAATACGGATGCTTACTAGTTCTAAATGGCATATTTCTTGATGCTAATAATAATAATTTTTGATATAAAAGTTTGTTACTTGTGCATAACATTGCACCCTCGCCAACACCTATCATTTTTTCTGATCTAAGTGAAAAAACACTTAAATCTCCCAGTTGACCCACTCTTTTATTATTAATACATGCTCCTAGTGCTTCACTTCCATCCTCAATAATTTTAATTTTATTTTTTTTACATAATTTAACAATCTTTTCTGTATCTCTTGCTGGGTAACCATATACATGAACTAGTTGCAACGCAAAAATTTTATATTTTTTAATAGCCTTTTTTACTAACTCAAAATCTAATCCAAAGGTTTCATTCTCCACGTCTACTATTATTGAAGTTGCATTGCATTGAGCAACGCTTGATATATTAGCACTACATGAAAAAGAGGGAATTATAATATTATGATTGGGTCTTGTTCCGATTGCTTTTAAAGCTAAATGTAAAGCTGCTGTTCCACTTTGTACTGATATACCAAATCTTGTATTTACAAATTTACTAAATTTTTTTTCTAAAATCTTATTGTAATGTCCATTTACAGATAGCCAACCTGATTTAATAGCTGCATTAACATATTTGGACTCTAATTTATTTATGAAGGGCTTATTTAAAACGTACATAATATTATGGTGCTTAAATTAGAAATTTTATAAGATAATTATAATTAAAAATTCAAATTAGCAACAAAATAAAATTTTTAATACGAATCTTATTTTAATATAATTTTTTATAAATATTTAATGTTTCTTTAGCGCAATATTGCCAATTAAATTTTTTTGAGTGTTTTAAACCCAAAGTGGATAATTCATTTAATTTATCTTTAGATAACAATATGTCTTCCATAGTTTTTTGGATATCTTCGATGTCATTTGGATTAAAGAATGCTGCATTATTCCCAAGTATTTCTTCAAAGATATTTATTCTACTAGCTATTACAGGACATCCTAAGGACATTGCTTCTATAGCAGGTAAGCCAAATCCCTCATATTTTGAAGGAAAAACGAGAGATGATGCATTTTCATATAAGTATAAAAGTTGATGATCATCTCCCTGAACAAAATTTATTTTATCTAAATCTAAATTATTTTTTTTAAAAAAAATTATTTCTTCATAATCAAAATTTGACGAACCGCAGCAAATGATTTTATATTCTTTTTTTAAAATTTTTGAATTTGAAAAAGCCTTAACAAAATTATAAAAATTTTTATATCTTTTTCTATTACCAACATACAATATAAATTTTTCATTCGCTTTTATTTTTTTGTTATTCTTTTTTAAATCAGATTTAATGTCTGATGCCAGATAAATCACAGAAGTTTTGTCTTTAGAAACATTATAGTAATTTAACAAATCTTTTTGGGTATTTTGAGATATGCAAATAATGTGGTCAGCTTCTTTAATTGAGTTTAATTTCCAATTATTATTTGCTTTTAAATTATATTTTTCATAAAATTTTTCATGTATCAGATCATAGACGGTTAATATAATTGGTTTTTTTTTTTTTAATTTGTAATTTTTTTTATAATAAGTTTGATGAATTATATCTGGTTTAAAATCGTTTATGTAAAAATTAGTAAAACTGCCATTGTAATAATTAAACAATTTTGTACAGTATTTATAAATTTTTTTAAATTTAAAATGATTAATTTCTATATTGTTATTAAATCCAATGTGAGAATTTATACTTATAGGAGAATAAATTTTAGAATTAACACCAAAATTATTGAGATGTTCATTTAACCTTACTATATATCTTGAAATTCCTCCATACTTTTGTAACAAAAAAATTTGATGGTCAAAAAGAACTTTCATAAAAAATTTATTATTTTTTCATTATCTTATTTTCAAAGCTTCCAAATCTATAAGATAAGTATAATTTAAATTATCATAAAACTTAAACAAAAATATATTTTTAAAAATAATCTCATCATAGATTGTTATTTTTGAAATTTTTTGAATATTAAATAAATACTATATACCTTAATTTTCATTATCATAATTAATATCTATTAATTAATTTTTTTTAAAAAAATTTTTTATTGAGTTTATTACGAAATTTTGTTGATAATTTGATAAATTATAAGAAGAGGGCAATGATAATCCAGTTTTAAAAATTTCATCCGAAATGATATATTCTTTTTTTGTTTTAATTATTAAGTTTGTATTTTTATAACAAGGCTGTCTATGAATAGGGTAAAATATATCTCTAGTCTGAATTCCTTTATTTAGTAAATATTTTTTTAATTTTAATTTGTCTTTTAAAAATATATTTGAAAACCAATATACAGGCTTATTTTTTTTCACTTTTTCCATAAATGAAATCTCATTTATTTTAGATAATTCTTTCTTATATTTATCAAAAATTTTTTTCTTTTTTTCTAAAATTTTATTTAGTTTTTCCATTTGAATATTACCTATTGCAGCCTGCATTTCTGTAAACATAAAATTAAAACCTATTGATTTATGTTTAAATATACCTTTGATGTCTCTTCCATGATTTTTTAATTGATAAATTTTTTTATTAAGCTTTTTATTATTTGTTAAAACAATTCCTCCTTCTCCAGTTGTAATTATTTTATTTCCATAGAATGAAAATCCTCCTATTAAACCAATTGCCCCCAAATATTTATTTCCAAATTTTGCACCTAATGATTGTGCTGCATCTTCGATAATTTTGATATTTTTATTTTTTATAATTTTTTTTAATTCATCTAAATCACAACAATGACCATATAAATGTACGGGCATAATAACTTTAGTTTTTTTTGATATAATTTTTTTTAGATGTTTCAAGTCAATTGATAAATTTTTTTTATCAATCTCACAAATAACAGGTTTTGCACCCGCCATTATTACTGCATTTATTGTGGCAATAAATGTTAGGTTTGGAACTATTACTTCATCCTCATTTGAGATATTTAAAGCTTTAAGTGCTAGATATATTCCATTAGTCCAATTTGATACTGCAATAGCATATTTTGCCTTATATTTTGTGACAAATTTTTTTTCAAATTTTTTTGTTTCATTTCCTTCCGTCAAAAAAGTTTTATTAACTATCTTTTTCAAATAATTTGCTTCTGCATTGTCAATCCAAGGTTCAATTTGGAGTATTTTTCTCATGAAGAAACTTTTATAAATGCTTTACCTAAACTTTTAGCAACATAACTTAATGTTTTTATATTTGATTTTTTTGTGTTTATACCAATAAAAAAACCTCTATCATCTACTTCTTGGCAATTTTTGAGTTTTAAATTTTTTGGATTAAGTTTATAGAGTTTAATTGCTGGTTGATTGAGAAAGTTTCCACTAATTATTGGTCTTGTTTCAATACCTAATTTTTCGATTTCATTTATAATTTTTAATTTTTCCTTTTTATATTTTTTATTAATTAAAATTGGTAACCCAAACCAATTAGAGTCTACACTTGCTGAACTATCAATGAATTGTAAGAAATTATTTTTTTTGTAAAACTTGTTAAAAATTGATATAATTTTTTTTCTGTTAAAAGTTCTATTTCTTTTAAAATTATTTATTTGTTTTAATTGATTATTTGCAATCGCCGCTTGAATTTCTAGTGGTCTAAGATTAAATCCCATATTTACAAAGATAAATCTTTCGTCAAGTTTAAAATATTTTTTTTTATAATATTCGTGTTTATTTCCATCTCGAGACCAACCATGAGCTCGAAGAGAAAGAAGAATCTCATAGTCTTCTTTTGAATTACAAACCACCATGCCTCCCTCTCCTGAAGATATTTGATGAGAATAATAAAAAGAATAAGTTCCAAAATCCCCAAAAGTACCGAGTTTCTTTTTGGCAAATGAAGACCCTAATGACTCGCATGTATCTTCAATAATAATTAAATTATTTTCTTTTGCTATTTTTTTAATTTGCAACATATTTGATGAATTACCTAATACATGTACACAACAGATAACTTTAGTTTTTTTGGTAATCTTTTTTTTTAAATCATCAACGTTTACATTTAAGCTATTTACATCAACATCTACAAATATTGGCTTAAGACCATTAATAATGAGTGGCCACAAAGATGTGGACCAACAAATGCCGGGCAACAAAACCTCATCTCCTCTTTTAAAACGTTTTTTTCTTAGTGGATTACAGCTTGCTGTTGCGGCCAATAAATTTGCGGATGATCCTGAATTTACCATAAGCGCATATTTCGAACCTATATATTTTGCAAAATTTTTTTCAAATTTTTTAGTAATTTTGGACATTGTTATTTGACCAGATTTTAATACTTGAATGCCCTTATCTTTATCTGAATTATAAATCCTTGGATAAATCAATGGATACTTAAAATTTTTCATATTATTTAATTAATTTTTGTCGATTATTAAAAAATAAAATATTTGATTTTATTTCTTTGTTTATTACTGTTAGAGCACCGACTCTAACATTTTTATTTAGTTTGGATCCAGGTAAAATGACAGAATTAGATCCAATAATACAATTATCTAAAATCAACACTTTAGATTTATAAGTTTTTTTTTTTTTTACTTTGTAATCGTGTGACTTTGAATAAATCTTTACACCTTGTGCTATATCGCAGTTGTTTCCAATTTTAACACCTCCAGCTCCTAAAACATAAGTCAAAGCGCCTATATGAGTATTAGATCCAATAGTAATATATCCATCAAAAGCAACAATTACTGCATAATCATCTATTCTTACGTTATTTTTTAAAATAATATTTTTTTCTCCAATAAATGAAGCCTTATTAGATATTAGGCAGCCTTTACCGACATTTTTGAACTTGTTTTTTATACTTTTGAAATCTAAAAAATAGCTTTTTGTCATTAATAATTTATAAATTTAATATATTCTTTAATAACTAAATTCCACTCAACTTTTTTTATTTTTGATTTAGAATAATTTATGTATTTCTTTCTTTTAAATTTGTCCATAGATATTAACTTGTTAATCTTTTTTGCTATGTCTGATGGATTAATTGGATCAAATAGCTCAGCTTTTACATCTAAATAATTTATATGTTCTTTAAATGACGATATGTTTGACATTGCCACTAACGAGCCTAATTTCCAAGCATCCAAACCACTTCCATTTCCTGGTTCATACAGAGAACAATTTATCACAATTAAAGCGTTTTTAATTAAATAATTAATCTCCTCGTTTTTAATGTAACCTAAACCAATGATAGAATTATTTTTATTACATATTTCTAAAAAATTTTCAAAGTTATTTCCATTCACAACTTCTGTGCCTGGTCCAGTAAAAATTAATCTTATTTTATTATTATGTTTCTTAATAATGCTAAATGCTTTGATTAAAGTTGAGATATTTTTATGACCATGAGTACTTGAAGGACATAAAATATAAGGAAAATTAAAGATATTTTTTCTTTTTAATTTTTTCAAATTATTTGGATCAGCGAATGAACCCATTCGTATCACTTTTAAATTATTTTTAAATTTTGGGTAAAATTTTAAAAACTCCTTTTTCATAAAATTGGATGTTAAAATCACATCAGATACACTTATCCATTTTTTTAAAGTTTCATTCAATAAATTTATTCTGCTCAGATTAAATGTGCTTTGACCTGAAAAATAGTATTTAAAATTTAAATCATGTAAGACAATAATTTTTCTTCCTTTAATATTTGGGCATTCTAAAAAATACGGCCACAAAAAAAGTACTACATCATAATTATTTAATCTTTTTTCCATTTCTTTCTTTAAATTACCTGAAATATAGCTTGGTAAAACTGATGAATATTTTTTCAATTTTTTTTGTAATATTGATACAATTTTCTTTGATTGTTTAATTTTAAAAATACCTTTTTTGTTTAGTAGCAATGATTTTAAATAATAAAAATTGATATTATTAAATTTTTTTTTATTTATATATTTTTTTATTAAATCTTCATTTCCAAAGAAATCAATTTTTAAATTTTTACTTTCTTTTGGAAAATTTTCTATTATCTTATTAGTGAATCTTGCGCCACCCCCGGGATTCCCATCTTGATCAACTATTGCAATTTTATAGGGCTTAATCATATTTATAATCTAAAATTTTTTATAGAAATTAACCTTATTATGTCTAATAAATGTTTCAATATTAATAAGCAAAATATAACATATAGATTAATGCAAAAAAAAAATATATTTATTTAACTATGAAATCTTTAAGATTTTTAATAAAAAAAATTTTTTATAGATTTGGATGGAAAATAGAGAAAATATACGTTCAAAAAGAGGCTAATACAACAAGTCCAAAACTTATTGAATTAGAAATACTTGCTAAATGTAATGGCATTTTACACTTAGGAGCCCATAGAGGTAGTGAGGCACCTATATACGATTGGTTTGGAAAAAAAGTTATTTGGGTTGAAGCAAATCCTAAAATATATTTTGATTTAAAAATTAATATCGAAAAGTATATCAATCAAAAAGGTTTTTGTTATTTGATAACCGATAAGACGGGTGTAAATTATAATTTTAATATTTCGAATAATGATGCAGCTTCATCTTCAATTTATGAATTTGGTGAATTAAGTGTTGGAAATAAAAATTTGTGGCCGAATAAAAAACCGTTAAAATTTTTAGACAAAATAAATCTCCGATCTATTACAATTGATGATTTAATTGAAAAAAATGGCATAGATATAAAATTATATGACCACTGGGTAATGGATTTACAAGGAGCTGAATTATTAGCTTTAAAGGGTGCAAAAAAATCATTAACTACTTGTAAGACACTATATATAGAAGTAAGTGACGGAGAAGTCTACAAAGGTAATCCAAATTATAAAGACATTATAAATTATTTAAATTTGTATGATTTTAAACCATCTAATAAAATAGACTCTAAGCATACAAATTTACTTTTTACAAAAAAATAAACTTCAATTAAGCTCTGTGATTATTTTATCTTTTACCTCAAATTGCTTAAATTTATCTCCGTAATCATCACCAGAATGAGATACCATAATTATTGTTAAATTTTTAAAATTATTAATTATATTTTCTAGAATTTTTAATTCAGTTTTTTCATCTATAGAATTTGTGGCTTCGTCTAATATCAATATTTCTGGATTAAAAAAAAGTCCTCTTGCAATTGCAACTCTTTGTCTTTGACCGCCAGAAATTAATGTACCTCTCTCTCCTAGATTTGGATTAGTCCCTTTTTTAATGTTTTCTGAAAATTCCTGAAGCTCCACAATATTCAATAGTTGAGCAATTTTATTTATATTTTCTTTTTTAACTTCTTCATTTTGACCTATTGCAATGTTCGAAACTAAATCGCTATCTAAAAAAAAAGGTGTCTGTGGAATATAACTTGTCTTTGAAAGAAATTGATCAAATGCACTATCTTTTACTTCTTTGTCATTAATATATATGTGTCCACTATTTGGACTTATAAAACCAGTAAGTAAATCTAGTAAAGTTGATTTACCTGAACCACTTTTTCCCGAAATAACAATTTTAGAATTTTTTACTAATTCAAAATTTATATTTTCTAATATTGTTTCATCTTTGTACTTAAAAGTAACATTTTTTAGAACAATTTTTTTAAATGTAAAATCTGAATTTTGTTTTTTACTTTTTAAATCAATTATTTTTTCATGTTCATTATATACACTTTTAACGGCATAAAATGCTGGCATATAATGTTTTAAAGTTTGGTAATTTTGCAAAAGTCTACTTGTTCCTGGTGAAATTTTATATACACATAATAAAAAAATACTCAGAGTTGGAATTAATGCAGTAAAATCATAATTAAACTGTATTATAAAGAAAACTAAACCAGAAAAAAAAATCACAGCAGCAACTTCTACAGCTACTCTTGGAATAATGTTAACTAAATTTAGAAATATTGATAAAGGTACAATTTTATCTGTTTCTTCTTTGTATCTGTTAGTAAAATAATTTTTTATTGAATAAATTTTAATTTCTCTTAATGACTCGATACCTTCTTTTAAAAACTTCAATATATTTTCAGAAATAATTGCTCTTTTATTTCCATAATCTTTAATTTTTCTTTTATTAAGAGAATAAATAATTAATGCTACGATTAAAAAAAATAATAAAACTATAATTGTTTCAAAAGACATGACAAGCATTAAAAGTCCTGAAAAAAAAATTAATAAAGTGAGATCTGAAACAATTAATAATATACTACTCATTACATATCTTACAAATAAGAACACTTCCGAGTTAGTGTTTCTTAAAAAGGTAGCCGAATTGATTTTTGAATAATAGCTTAATGGCATTGAAAGATATTGTTCATATAAAGTTTTGGATAATGTTAAAGATAGTTGGCTAGTAAATTTAGTTTGAAAAATACTTATTTGAATAACTAAAAAATTTTTAATTAAAAAAATTAAAATTATGCTCAATAGAAAAAAAATTAATATTTCATTTTTACCAAAATTTGACTGAATAAAAAAATTATCTATTATAGTTATTCCAGTTTCATTGTTTAACAAAAATCTAATTGTTGGTAAAAATAATCCAATGCTTACTACGTCTAAAAAATTAGTTAAAATAATTGTAAAATAAAATAAATAAAATTTTTTTCTAAAGTTAAGTGGCAAAAAACCTAAAATAACTTTTAATTGTTTCATTTATTTTTTCTTATTAGGGCTATAGACGAATAAGGATGATCTGAATAAAATATCTCTATGCTTTCAGAGTTATTATGAATATATTCCTGATCATTATTGCTCATATACTCATTTTTGAAAAATTTTTTATTTTTTAAATTTTGTAATATTTCATGCATTGTTAAATCAGAGCCATAAATAATTCTTTTATTATTCTTTTCATTATATTCTCTAATTTTTTTCAATCTTTCATCCTTTGGTTTAAAATCCTCTAAAAAATAATATCCATTAGAATTTAATAAAGGAAAAAAATTAATTATATTGCCTATAAAAGCTGGATAATCATGAAGTGAGTCATCGATAATTATGTCAAATTTTAAATTTCTGTTTAAAAATTTTTTTAAATCGGCAGAGTCAATACAATTAATTTGATGATATATAAATCTTTTTCCAGAATATAAAACACTATTTAAATGTCTTATATCCAATCCATGTATTAGAGAATTAGGAAAATATTTATACCAAGTTGCAATTGAATGTCCACCTGCAACTCCTATTTCTAAAATATTTAATTTATTGTTTTTAATTGAATCAAAATATTTTTGGTATACTAGACTGTAGTTATGACCAACTTCATAATCATATTCATAAATATTTTTTCTTAAAACCCACTCCTTATAATTTTTAAACCTATGTTTAGTCTTTAAATCTTTATTAAATTTATAAAATGTTTTTTTTCCATCCAAGTATCCTTTATCTGTCCCAAATCTTAAAAATAAGTCATCCAAATTTTCAGTTTTATTTATATTGATTTGATCTAAATCAATTTTTTTTGATTTGAAGCTAGTATATTGAAAAAATAATTTAATTGTTTTTATCAATCCATCATTTTTTAATCTATAAAAAAAACGATTGATTAATTCTAGCATTATTATTAATATTATTGGTAATTAATATAAATTTTAAATTAAAATGATATATAACATTAAACCTGATAATGTTTATATAATTTATTTTTAATTTCAATTAATTTTAATAATTATATTTGCGCTACAAATATTGATATGAATGAAAAGGCATTTTTAAAAAAATATGGTTTTATTGTAAAAAAAAATTTTTTTTCTGACCTAGAAGTTAAAGAGTTAATCGAATTATCAAAAATACTACATTCAGACAAAAAGCCTAAATTTACGCCCTTACACAATAACAAAAAAGCATGGGATTTAATAACAAATAACAAGATATTAAACACTGTAAAAGATCTTCTTGATACTGAACAAATTTTTTATTTATTTAATAGTCATTCAGTATCACAAAATAATGAGGCATTTGTTGATGACTCCTGGCACAGGGATAACGTTTGTAGATTATTTAATAAAGGACCTGATTGGAAAGATGATTATAATGTTTTAAGGGTGGCAATTTATTTAAATCAAGATGATGAATCAAAAACTGGTCTAAATATAATAAAAAAATCTCACAATAAAAAAGGATATTTATGTCAGTTAATTAATCTTTTAAGAAAAAAATATAAAAGAATTTATTTTAATAAATATTTTAGATTCTTTTTTGATAATTTTGTTGGTAAAAAAATCTATACCAATCCCGGGGATTGTATATTTTTTTACGCAAATATTTATCATTCAGCAATCAATTATAATCGTTCTTCAAAAAATCCAAGGAGAGCAATGTTTTCGACATATGGAACTGATAATATTCATGCACAAAATTTTATAAATTACTATTTATTTCATAGAGTTGATCTTAACATCAGTAAAGGAATAAAAAATAAAGATGATTTTTTGCAAGTTTTAAAAGAAAAGAATTTAAAAATTGAATTACCTGATTATAAAAAAGAAATTGAGCATGCAACATACTAAAATAAATAAATTTATTTATTTATTTATTTATTTATAAAATTTTAATTATTATATTTTATTATTTACAAATTATTTAACCAAATGCTCATTAGTTGTAAAATAATCTGATGATGAAATAAAATTACTTATATTTTTAAGTATTTTTTTATGTTTAGTTAATGACCATTTTTTAACCCATTGTTCATAAAAGTTTGTGACAAAAAACTTTTTTCTGAGATTATATCCATCAAGATCTCTGGTAGGATGCAAATTTAAATACATATAATCAACATTTAAAAAAACTCTTTTTAAATAATAATATTCATAAATCTCTTTTTTATTAAACTTATAATGAAATTTTTTTAAATTATTTAATGTTGAAATATATTTATCTAAATTTTGTGGTGTAAATGAAAATTTAAAATTTTTATAAGGATGATTTTGCGTAAAGTTTATTACTTTGATTCCCAAGAAGGGATATTCAAAGCTAATAGTTCCAAAACAAGTTAATGCAAAATCAATTCCAATATTTAAAACTTCTTGATTTGAATATTTTTTTTTAATCAAAACCATTTTTGGATAATTTTTTATAATTTTTTTTAGATGTAATAAATCTTGATCATAAGTAAGTGGATGAGGTTTTATAAGCCAAACATAATCATTCTTTTTACTAATACGCCCTAATAGATGCATCCATTCAAAAAAATCACTTTTAAAAAATTTTCCATATACATGAGGTGCATCAGCAAAACTGTGGCAAGAAACTAATATTTTTTTTGAATAATTTTTATTATTTATTTTTAATTTATTTCTGATTTTGTTTTTGTAATTTTTTCCAGTTTTACTTTTTCCTTTTACAATATTTTTTATCTGTTCTTTTGAATATCTATAAATGTAATTTCTTTTATTATTAGTAATATTGTTTAAATATGAAATATTATTAGTTACATCATTTGTTATATAAGGATTTTTTTTATTAATTTTAATAATGTTTTTATGTGAAGGTTTATAACATTCAATATTAAAATAATTTGCAATTCTTACTGGTAGACCAAAGGTATACACAGAATGAACAACTATGATTGATTTGATTTTATTTTTGTTATTTTTTATATATTCATGCCACCAAAAAAATAAGATTATTGATTCAGTAAAAAAAGTTTGAAAAAGGCTTGATTTAAGATCTATTGTCGACTCCCTATAAACTTTTAAATAAGTGTCATAAAATAAATCTCCAACATGTATATTATTAATTTTTAAATCTAAAAGCTTTGATTTAGTATTAGTTTTTTTTTTTAATTTATTTATTAAATTTTTTTTTTCATTATAAATATTGTCTTTTATTTCTGGATAAATAAAATTTGTTGTCCCAAATGACTTGTAAACCCCATAAGTTCCTAAAGAAAAAAAAATCATAATTTTTCTAACAATAATTTTGAATGGATTTTTTAATAATTGATCAGAAATAATTGTATAACTCTCAAAAGCAATTAATTTTGCATTAAATTTTAAACATAAGGCTTCTGCAATATATGATTTTATTATGTGAAGATATGCCCATCCATTAAACTCAATTAAAATAATATTTTTAGTATTATTTTTTTTTTCAAAAACTTTTTTATTATGTAATTTTATTTTTGATCTAAAACAAAAATTTTTAAATAAATTATATATATAATTAATCATAAATTAATTTATTTTTTTTTAATAAACTATAAATAATTTTTGTCTCTTTTATATTTAATCTTATTTGTTCTGATATTTTTTCTAAACTATTTGAACCATCCGAGTATTGTAAAAAATTCATTAAATTTTTAACTCTACTATTTTTATTTTGAGTACCTAACGTTGGATATAAATTTCTCTTGGACATTTGAGGCTCGCATTTAAATCTAGATTTTGGGGCTTTTTTTATTATTTTTCTTTTTTGAGGCAATTCTAATTTAAGATTCATTATTATTTCTATTGATTTCTTAAGCACTGTATATCCTCCTTTTAAACCATTGATTGTTACAAGTTTAAAGTTATCTTTCGATGTATGATACTCTTTATATGTCCCATACTTTGACCTCATAATAGAAGCAATAGGAAGATCTATTCCCGGAGAATTATATTGTCTTTCATCTGATCCCCGATCTAAAAATGAATATTTTTTAAATTTAATATTTAGTTCCTTAAATGCTTTTAAGGCAGCATAGTTTGATGCACTATCATATTTAGAAGGTAAGAAAGAATAACTTCTATTATCACCAAGACATGTCAAATTGTAGCCAGCCACTATTTTTTTCTTTAATTTGGATAGATTCTTTTGCAGGTAAGTTATGGATCCTATTGTTTCTGGAATAAATACTATCCTTATTGAATAATTATTTTTTTTCTTTGAAAAATAATTATACAATGCTGTTGCTACTAGAGGACCTGATAGTTCGTTATTTGCCATTGAAGGATGACAAACATAAGTTGATAGAAGAATTTCTTTTTTTGACTTTCCTTTTATTAATGTCTCCCCATAAGTTAAAAAACCTTTTTTATTAAAATTAGTATTAATCTTAACATAAAATTTATCATTGTTTGAATATCTTTTAAGAAATTTTTTATAAAAATTATAACTTATACAAAATCCCCATCTTCTTTTATAATATG
>MDTA01029079.1_pt1 | contig 18099 bp, 18 predicted proteins | sample 811151 | NCBI WGS metagenome assembly MDTA01 (sample SAMN05326648, study PRJNA326480) | marine metagenome | isolation source: seawater | place: Indian Ocean: South | collected 2010
CCTAGCGTGAATTGGATACAAAAAGTGTATATTTGCTTTCAAGCAATATTCAGACACAAAGAATGAAAGAAGATCAGCAGCATTGGAAGAGAAAATTAAGTCAACTTGATATTTATTTATTAGAGAAATTGCCTCATCAATAATTTTATATGCGAGTCTTTCTCTCAACTGCTTGGGTTTCTTCATCAAATGCCTATCTGCATTAATGCAATTTGATATTGATAAATTTGTAAATTCTTCTATATCTCTGAGATCATTCTTTAGCTCATATTTTCCTGAAAGGATTTCCCTTTCTAATTCTGAAATATATATAAGATCATTAAATTCAAATTTACCAAAATTCTCATTTTTACCGTAGGCAATTCCAATGAAATTCTGAAACCCTTGCTCTTTTAAAATTGGTGAGTAGTCTATAAAGAAATTATCTGAAACACTGAATAAATACATTATAGTTTTCATAAAGAAAAACCATCATCAACGACAATATTTTGTCCATTAATAAACTTTGATGCATCAGACAACAGGAATAGAACTGTCCCGCAAACATCTTCAGCTTCTAGCATTCCAGTTCCAAAGGTATTTCTTTTGTATGCTTCTAAAAAATTTTTTTCTTGATTATCAAAGATGCCACCCGGACTAACACAGTTTATTCGAAAGTCAGAGTTATTAATGTACGATGTGATGTACTTGCTTAGGTGAATCAGAGATGATTTTATTGCTGAGTACTCGATTGGCATCGTCATTTTTGTATCATCATAAATTTCAAATTTTGGGCTTATCACTCCATATATAGATGCAATATTTACCAAGGAAAAAGGTGTTTTTCTTTTTATAAAGTAATTTGCACAACATCTGGAAAATAAAAATACTCCACCTAAATTCATTGAGATATTTTCATTGAAATCTTCAACTGCAACATCGAAGAAACTTTTACCATAATTATTATTTCTTGGATAAGTGCAGTTCACTGCTCCATCGAACCTAATATCTCCTTTAAAAAGCTTCTCAACTTGATCTAAATTATTAATATTAATATTTAGAACTTTTAGGTTCTTGTGCTGAAAAACCTTATCTTTAGAAAAGTTTATGTCTGCTGCATATATTTTTGCCCCATGAGACAGAAGCTCCTCAGTAAGCTTTTTTCCTAATAGACCATTTGCACCAAAAATGAGGAAGCTTTTGTTCTTGATATCAAATTTCATCTTGCTGGACCTCCATAAGTGACTCGGCAAATTTAAAATCATAAATATCATCTATATCGATTGCATTTTTTTTATGAATATCAACTCCTATCACTTTGCCATCAAAAACACCATTACTCTTTTTTATATAATCAGGCGTTGTTACATATACAACAGTAGTTACATTGAATACTTTTGGTTGATCTTGTCTCCTGATCACTTCTTTATCTAACTTTTTCACAATTTTAAGACAGTGGCTTTGGTTGTACTCAACCATATTAAAATAAGGATTATTATCCGCTTTTGTAATTCCAATACAAATATCCGCATCTTCATTTGATATTTTGGTTATTGCTTCGTTGACATCTTCTACTCTTCTTAAAGGGCTGGTAGTTGGAAGACTAATAAATTTATCAAAATTACCATATCTATTTTCTACATGTGAAACTGCATGTTGCCATGCAAGCCATTCAGGACTGCTGTCATTAGAAATTTTATCTGGTCTTCTTATTGCATTTGCGCCAAGGTTTTTAGCAAGATCTAGAATCCTTTCACTATCGGATGAAACAAAAATCTTGGAAATCATTTTACAACTCTGAGCAATATTGATTGAGTATTCTAAAAGTGGCTTGCCTTTTAACAATTTTAAATTTTTATTTGGAAGACCCTTTGATCCACCTCTAGCAAAAATAAATGCAAAATTTTTCATTATTTATTTATTTGATCAAGATTATGTAATTTTATTTTTTCAATTAAATCAATTACATCAACACCATCTTTCGGGGTAGCTAAAATATTTCTAGCCTGATTACAAAGATTTATAAAATCTTTTAACATTTCTATATATATCCAATTTAAATCAAAATTCTCTTTATCGTAGATTACTTCAGAATTTTTTTTATCAACTAATACTACCTTGTGGTTAAATAAATCCCATTCAAGGACACCTTCTGTTCCAACAAATCGACATTTTCTATGTGGTTTTTTTTGTAAAAAATCTAAATGGATGCTTATGTTCATTTCATTATCGTTTTTTAAAGAAAAATCTACACAGTCTTCAACATCAAGCCTTAGCTCACTTGAGCGCCTTAAATTTGAATGTATTACTTCTAGAGGACCAAAAAACCAATTCAAATAATCGAGTTCATGACTTAATTCTAAGAGGACACCACCGCCAAGCTCTTTGTTAGCTGAAACTGACTTTAGATAGTCTTGATCTGGTCTCCAATCAGGTAAATAATGACCAACCTCTACATTTCCATAGAATAGTCTTCCCAAACGACCACTTGAAAGGATTTTTTTTACAATATTTGATGATGGCAAGTATCTTAAACAATACCCAATACCTACAGGTATTTTGAATTTATTGGCATTCATATAAATTTTTTTAGCATCAGAAATTGTTGTCGCAAGAGGTTTTTCAATAAGGACAGGTATTCCATTTTGAATAAATTTGTTAGAAAAATATTCATGAAGATTGGCTGGAGCAGCAACTATTGCGCAATCAATTTGTTTTTCAATTAAATCATCGACACTTTTTGCGATAGAGTCAGCATAATATAATTTTTTTTGGGGATAGTTTTCTCTTGAAGAAAGCGCAATTATTTTCGTATCAGGAATTAACTTTTTTATATTAGAGCGATGTCTCTCTGCTATATTCCCTGTTCCTACTACCCCAATTTGATTGAAAACTCTCATCTATGACTTTAAAAAAAATTTTGTATGTTATGTTGATTTCTCAAAATAAATTTCTAATTCACTCTGCGCTCTATCAAAATCATTTTTTCTACCAATGTCTAACCAGTATTCATGTATAGGAAAAGCTCCGATATTTCCCATATTATTAAGTACTTTAGATATTAACTCGGGCATGTCCATCTTTGCTTTCTTATTAATATGTTTTTCAATTATTGACCTATTAATTAAATAGATTCCCGCACTGATTTCGTAATTTTGAATAGGTTTTTCAATAATGCTTACCAGCTTCCCCTTTTTTGAATTAATTACACCATAGGGCACCTGATGTTCATAAAAATTAGTCGCAACTGTTAAATCATTTCTGTTATCTATATGAAAATCTATTAGCTCAGGATAATTAATTCTAGTTAATATGTCTCCATTGATTATTAACAACGATTCAAATTGGTAGCTATCAGGTATTATCCCTAGGCATCCAGCTGTACCAGAGGGTGATTTTTCATGAAGATACACTATTTCAACATTAAAAATTGAGCCGTCACCAAAATAATTTATTATCTTTTCAGACAGGTGGAATGTAGAAATTAAAATTTTCTTTATTCCTAAGCTTTTAAGGTAATTGATAGTAATTTCTAGCAATGGTATTCCAGCAATCTCCAACATTGGTTTTGGGATATCATTAGTTAATGGTCTGAGACGCTTACCGAATCCCCCAGCCATTATTAATGCTGGAATTTCATGATATTTATTCTGTCTAGATTGACCATCTAAAAATAAGATATCTTCCAGCTGTTTAGTTTTTTGATTGATGATAGGTACAAAGTGAATATTTTCTTCAAATACCTCAAACTTTTCTTTACTAGTGTTTATGTAGAAGAAGTCTCTATTCATTGCTTTAGTGATATATTCTTTGAGGCCGACTTTATTTAGGATTGTTCTTCTGATATCTCCGTCAGTTGCCAGACCAACAACTTGACTCTTATTATTGATAATAAGTATAAATCTGTCTCCATTTATATTTATTTTATCTATAGCCTCTAAGATAGTAGCATTTTCAGAAATTAAGTATTTCTCTAGGTTCATATTCTTTGTATTACTTTTGTATGCGGCTTGATATTTTTAAGAATTTTTGATCCAGCCCCAATAATTGAACCTTCCCCAATCTCAATTCCTCTTGACAATATTGCACCTGGACCAATAAAAACTTTATCTTGAATCCTTACATCACCACAAACTATTACTCCAGGTGCTAGATGACAGTTAGAACCTATTTTACAACCATGCTCAATTATTACTCCAGTATTAACAATAGTTTGATAATCTATTGTTGAGCCAGAATTTATGATCACACCATTTAAAATCTGCACTCCTTCACCAAGGTGAACATCTTCAGCAAGTTGAGAAGAATTTGAAATCAACGTTAGAAAATGAAACCTTGAACTTTTAAATTTTTGATAAACTTTATTTCTAGTTTCATTTTGAGGTACAGCACCAATACCATTTACTATAAGCACTTTTTCTGGATTAAATTTACAAATATCCTCATCATTATAAAAGTGATCAGAGTTTGGAAAATTTATACTTGACTCATTTTTATTTTGAGAAAATACAGCAGAAATACTCTTATTATGAGATCTCAATATTTCAAGAAGGCTAGTAGCATGACCACCCGAACCTAGCATAATAATTTCTTTATTCATCGATGAGGTCTCCAGGCTTATACTTTTTTGAAGACTTTTTTGAAAGTAGGTCCCAAAAAGAAATTGGTTGCATCCCAACTCCTGGCCTTTTAATGCTAATATTAGTCTTCGAGAACTGATCTCCTGGATTGATAGTCTTTTCAGCAACAATACTCTTTCTTGCAATTTTCAGATTTTTGATCTCTGAGGGAGTTCTAATCTTTTCTTCTTTCCCAAGCGCTATTTCCATTTGTCTAATTTTACTGATCATCAGATTCAATTCGTCTGGTTCTAGAGAAGCTCTATGATCTGGGCCTTCAGAGTCTCTAGACAAAGAAAAATGTTTCTCAATTACTTCTGCTCCCAATGCTACTGCACCTAAGGCAATATCAATACCAAGAGTGTGATCAGAATATCCTATCTTTAGGCCAAACTCTTTTTTAAGAAGTTGAATTGCATTTAAATTCACCTCCTCCAAGGGAGCAGGGTACTCTGATGTGCAATGTAGTAAATGAACCTTTTCTTTGAGTATATTCTTGCCCTCAATCGAATTAAATGCTTCCTCAAAACTTTGAATTGAAGGCGTCCTCTCATCTCCAATGTAACCAAAAGCAATCACACCTAAAGCCATTTTAATTTCGTTAAGATTTGCCATGCCTGTTGATAAGATAATGCTCATTCCAGTTCGTGCATGATCAAGAATAAAAGGAGCATTATTCAATTCTCCAGAGGGAATTTTTAGTCTTCGCATTCCGATATCATTAACAAGAAAATCTAAACTAACCCTATCGAAAGCTGTGGATAAAAATTCAATTCTTAAATCATCACAATAATTTGCAAGCTTTTTAAAAGAAGAATAGGGTAATTCTAGGTCCTTCAGCATCTTTAATTGTGATGCATCATTTTTTGTGTTGATTGACTGATATTGAGCTTTTTTTGCATTTTGAGTAACTAAGTCAGATGATTTAAAAGTTTGAAATTTTACGATGTCTGCACCTGCAGCATGAGCTACATCTATTAAATTAAAAGCTATATCCTCTGAACCGTTATGATTTACACCGGCTTCTGCAATTATTAACGACATGTTTCTAGAAGGTTTAGCATCTCTTACATTTTATCATCTAGGTACTTACCAGTTTCTTTATGAGAGAAATGTGGCAGGATATCTTCAAAGATTTTTACCAAAATATCTTTATTCCACGACTTAGTTTCTAAGAAATTATTTATTTTCTCAATAAAATTTATTAGTAGCTCTTCATCAAAACTAAGATTATTCTTTACAATTCCAATGCTATTAAACTTTTCAAGATCTAGTTCTTCACCATCTATAAAGAATTCCTCGAAATCTTTTTCTCCAGTTGTATCACTTTTAGTAAATAAGCATGGCCATTCTTTATTCTTTGATATATGTTTTGTTAGTTTTCTTGCTTCTTCCTCAGAACTACACACTATAGGCTTGTAACCTAGTTCCTTAAGATATTTCTTTGCTAAGTCAGAAAATGATGTGAGTTGTAACTTTTCAGATAGTTTTGGAAAGAAAATCTCACTATTTTTCCCTAATATGCACGACATCACGCACAACTCTCCAGATTCTTCAGGTGTAATGAAATACCTTTTAATATCATCAGGTGCAACAATGGGTTGATGTTTTGCAATTCTTTGATCAAAACCATACATTAATGAGCCATCTGAAAAGGCTACATTTGCAAATCGTGCAGTTGAGATAGGAATCGACCTACTGTGTTTAATTAAAAACATTTCCATAATTCTTTTTGAAGCCCCCATCATATTTACTGGATTCGCTGCTTTATCAGTTGAAACACAAAAATATTTTGACGTAGAATTTGAGACTGATAATTCAATACTTTTTATAGTATTTAAGATATTTACATTAATCATTCTCATCAATGTAAAAGGATCTTTTTCACTTCTAACATGTTTTAAGGCAGAAAGGTTCAGCACATAGTCATAATCACCATCATGCTCAATAAAAGATAAATACTCTTTACTCCCAATATCAATACAAAAGGTCTTAAATTCACCTTTTATATATCCAAATGAACTTCTTATATCCCTAACTAGTTCAGTAAGCGTATTCTCATTTATATCTACCACATGAATCTTAATGGGATTTCTCTTAAATATTTCTTTAGTAACTGCTTGACCGATTGAACCAGAGCCTCCAAGAATTAAGAACTTTGATGATTCAATTATTTCGCAAAGAATTTCATTATTTGCATTTATATCATCTTTAAAGAGATCTGAATTTCTACCAATAATATTTTTATAATTTTTCAATTAATCTCCTCTGAGTTCCAATGTATTTTTGTTATTGATAATTATTTTATTTCTAAAAGTTATTCCAAATAGCTATGCAATTTATCAAATTCTTCTTTTTTTGCCTCAATAAATTTTTTGGTGATGCGAGTTTTTTCAAGTATTGCTTTTGGTGTAAGGAGATACATGTATAGTTTTTTATTATCGGAACCAGAAAAATTTTTAAGCTTTATAAAACCCACTTTTGACAAAGATTTAATACAGTAATTAACTTTGCCCAAACTTAAACCAAGTTTGTTGGCTATCTTTCTTTGACTTATCTTTGGGTCTTCATGAATAAGTTGTAAAACATCTAAATCATCTTCTTTTATTTTTAAGTTTTCTTTATGCATACATATAAATATAGTGTTCAATAAATGAACATTCTAGCAAACAATTCATACTTTATTAAACTTTTTGCAAAAGCATGACCTATAAAACCTTATAATAAATTAATTTCATATTAAAAATGGCATCAAATATTTTAGATCTTAAAAATGTATCTATAGCGGTTATTGGATTAGGTTATGTAGGTCTGCCATTAGCCATTGCATTTGCAAAGAAATATCCAACAAGTGGTTTTGACATTTCAAGGAACCGAATTAGAGAATTAAAAGATAACTTTGATAATACTCTTGAAGTTAGCAAATCAAAAATTAAGAAATCTAATTTAACCTTGACCGATGATATTAATACCTTAAAAAATGTAAAAGTTTTCATAGTAACAGTTCCTACACCAGTGAATTCTAGGACAAAACCTGATTTATCATTTCTTGAATCAGCATGTCAGGATATGGCTAAAATTTTAAAAAAGAATGCCGTTATTATTTTTGAGTCCACAGTTTATCCAGGCTGCACTGAAGAGATATGTATTCCTATTCTCGAAAAGTATTCTAATCTGAAATTAAATAAGGATTTCTTTGTAGGCTACTCTCCAGAAAGAATTAACCCGGGAGATTCAGTACACACATTTGAGAAGATCAACAAAGTGGTTAGTGGTTCTTCCGAAAAATCTTTAAATTTTATATATAAATTATATAAATCTGTTATTGATGCAAAAGTTCACAAGGCCGCATCAATCAAGGTAGCTGAAGCATCAAAAGTAATAGAAAATACTCAACGTGATATTAATATTGCTTTGATGAATGAGCTCTCAGAAATTTGTTTTAAGCTTGATATTAAAACAAGTGAGGTTTTAAAAGCCTCTAATACAAAATGGAATTTTTTGAACTTTAGACCTGGATTAGTTGGTGGTCATTGTATTGGGGTAGATCCTTATTATTTATCTTATAAATCACAGCAGCTGGGAGTTAATCCCGCGATGATTTTGTCAGGAAGGAAAACCAATAATGCTGTTGTTTCAAGGGTTGTCAATCAAACACTTGGAAGATTATCAAAAAAGAAATCAATTCAGAAGATTCTAATTATGGGTATATCCTTTAAAGAAAACTGTCCAGATACAAGGAATTCTGGTTCTGTATCTGTTATTAAGCAATTTAATAAATTAGGAATAACTCCATTCATTCATGATCCAAATTATCCAACTGATACAACCTCATTTAAGGCAAAGTTCCATCACATTAGTGAATTGTTCGCTGATGAAAATAAATTTGATGCAATACTACTTTTGGTGCCTCACAAAGAATACTTATCTATTACTCCCTCGATGCTTAGATCTAAATTAAGAGCAAAAGGCCATGTTTTTGACATGACCAATGCTCTAGAACAAAGCGACTTTTTTTCTTTATGAAAAGAATTTTATTAACTGGTTGCTCAGGTTTCATTGGATACCATCTAGCTAAAAGACTATTATTAGATTCTTACATTGTAATTGGAATTGATAATATGAATTCTTACTATGATGTGTCTTTAAAAGAATCAAGATTAAGCGGCCTTATTAAGCAGCCTAACTTTAACTTCATAAATCAAGATATTTCATCTGAAAACATATTGAATCTTATTCAAGAAGATGTAGACATAATTATTAATCTTGCTGCTCAAGCTGGGGTAAGACATTCTATTAATAATCCAGGCGATTATACCTTAAGTAATTTAGTTGGGTTTTCAAATATCCTGGAACTAGCAAGAAGAAAAAAGAGTAGACTGATTTATGCAAGTACTAGCAGCGTTTATGGAGCAAATGAGAACCAACCTTTCAGTGAATTGAATATAGCTGATCATCCTATTCAATATTATGCAGCAACAAAAAGAGCAAATGAGATCATGGCACACTCATATAGCTCAATGTATCAAATAGAATCCATTGGTTTAAGATTTTTTACAGTTTATGGCCCATTTGGAAGACCAGATATGGCACTATTTAAATTTACAAGTAATATCTTGAAAGGATTACCAATCCAGGTTTTTAATAATGGAAATCACATAAGAGATTTTACTTACATAGATGATATCGTCGAAGGCATTGTTGCATGCATTGGCTACACCTTTAGTGAGAATATTACTTGGAATGCTAGCGAACCATCACCTGAGAAAAGCAGTGCCCCATATAGAATTTTTAACCTAGGTAATAGCAAACCAGTTAAGCTTTTGGAGTATGTAAAAACCATAGAAAAGCTTCTTAATAAGAAAGCTATTGTTGAATATTTGCCACTCCAAAAAGGCGATGTAGTTTCAACCGAGTCTGATATATCGTTAGCCAAAAAGGAGTTAGGCTACAATCCAAAAACTGATGTGGAAGAAGGCATTCATAATTTCTTGCAATGGTACAAAGACTACTATAATTGTTAAGAATGCATAATTTATTATTATGGATATTTTTCTATGATACGTTTCTCAATGAATAATATATTTTAACTTCAGCTTAATTATGAGTACTTTTTCAATTTTAAGTAAAGCAGACTCATCATTAGTATCAGGTTATCCATTTCCTCATATCATTCTTAAAAATGCGTTACCTGACAATTTAGCACAATCACTCACGAGCAACTTTCCAATTGATTTATTTGACGATGATAAAAATAATACCAGATTTGATTATTCTGCTTTAGAGGTCTCAAAAGATAAAAGTTTGATAAGTCATTGGAAAGAGTTCATAGATTATCACAGCTCAGAGTCATTTTTTATGGAGGTCCTTGAGGTCTTTAAAAATCATATCTCTAGGGATGATTATGAGAAATATAGGAATATGAAATCTTCTAAGAGGGGTTCAGAGATACACGAAGAGGATAAAATGTATCTTGATGCACAAATATCAATAAATTCACCAGTAACTAAAACTTCATCAGTTAGAAAGATTCATGTTGATAATAGTAATAAACTATTTAGTGGATTATTTTATTTGAGATTGCCTGAAGATGATTCAGTTGGAGGAAATCTCGAATTATATGAGTGGAAAGAGAGTTATTCATTAAGAAATAAAATTAAGATTTATCAAGAGGGACTTAATCCGAAATTTTGTAACCTTGTTAAAGAAGTAGGATATGAGAATAATGTCGGCATTGTCTTTTTAAATTCGATTAATTCTTTGCATGGTGTTTCAGAAAGGCAAAAAACAAATCATCCAAGATGCTTTGTAAATTTAGTCGGCGAAACAAAGAAAGATATTTTTAGAAAGCATGGTTTTTTTAAGAAAAAATTTCATGATATGAGGGTATTAATTACAAAAATTAAAAAATCTCTGTAAAAACATAATTTTTACATACCAAATATCAATTCCATCACTATGATCAAAGTTAATAATCTTTATTTATTGCTTGAATGCAATATAATCATCTCTCCTCTGCCCAGGTGGTGGAATTGGTAGACACAAGGGATTTAAAATCCCTCGAGGGCAACCTCGTGCCGGTTCAAGTCCGGCTCTGGGCACCATAATTATTTCTATATTATTTTAGAGAACATACATCTTACGGCTTTATTAACTGTATATTTATAAATAAAAATATACATTTTATGTATGTTGTTTCTGATGTATTAAAAGTTTAAAATGTCCGAAAATTTAAATAGACTATGAGTACTAATAAAAAAGATTTAGAGGACATAAAAAACTTCTTCAATTCGTATTCAAAAGGTTTCTCAAGCATATATACAGAGGATGACAAACCCAGAAGCTATTTTGATAAGTTAATTGATAAATTTTTTAGACAAGGTGTCTATAAGAGATATCAATGGTCCCTTGAACGCACCCAAAAAGATTCAATAAATACAGTTCTTGATGTTGGTTGTGGTCCAGGACATCATACTGCTGCATTTTTAAATCAAGGAAAAACTGTTACAGCTTTGGATATTGCTGAAGATATGATCGAGCTAACAAAAGAAAAAGTTAAAAAACTCAATAAAGAATCAAATTGTTCATACCTTGTCGCAGACTACATGGCCCATAATTTTGAAAATAAGTTTGATGCAATCTGTGTGATGGGCTTCTTTGACTATGTCTCAGATCCTGTAAGTGTTCTAAAAAAACTTTTATCTGAATGTAATAAAGAAATATATATTTCAATACCAAACGAAAGTGGTTTAATTGGATTGCAGCGAAGAGTTCGATACAAACTAAAAAACTGCCCTCTGTATTCTTATTCAAGAAAATTTTTAGATGAATGCCTCGAAAAAGCAGGTTGCATTGATTTTGCTGAAGTTGTTGTTGAATCAAGAGGTTTTTTTGTTACCATCAGAAAGCCGAGTTAATAAAAACTCAAACAAATTTTTCATCAGTATAGATCTTGAGGATTTCACCTATGATACGCTTAGAAATTTAGGGCAAGACCTAAGGACGAACCACTTAGCACTTGAAAACTGTTATAAATCCATATCAGATTTTTCATCTAAATTTTTAGATAACAGTAAATTTACATTCTTCACAACAGGCACATTAGCCCGTGAATATCCAGAATTAATATCAAAAATATCAGCTGATGGAAACGAAATTTCATCACATTATAATTTCCATGATCTAATGTATAAACAATCGTTAGATGAGGTTGAAGAAAATATCATTATTGCAAAGGAATCGATTAAAAATGCTTGCGGAACTATTCCAAGAGGATTTAGAGCGCCAGCATTTTCAATTGATCCTTTTAATACCAAAGTTTATAAATTATTAGCAAAACATTTTACCTATGATTCGAGTTATATATTGAATGATATCCATGATAAAAATTACAAAAAAATTTTTAAAGAATACCCAGATTTAGATTTAATTGAATTTCCAATTGTTACCAAAAAGAGTCTTCGATTATTTAATTTGAAGTCGGGTGGAACATATTTTAGATTGTTGCCAGTTAATTACATTAAATCAATAATGAATGTTAGCCTTGAGAATAATTTTATACCGCAGATATATCTTCATCCTTATGATTTGCTTCACAAAAAAGAATTTATGGTTAATTTAAAATTTTTTATACAATCAAAAGGCATCCCCAGTGGCCTTGTAAGTTATTTTAGACAACATCAGTGGCTATCTTTGGGAAATAAATCCACACTGAAAAAGCTTGCAAATATTTCGACTGAGTATGAACACCTTGGAACTTATGAGAGTTATCTTGGGATATGAAAAAATTAATTATCTTTTACTGCGGAGATGGTAATTCATTAATTAATTTTCGTGGAGAGCTAATTAAAAAATTTTTGAATAGTGGCTTTAGTGTAGTAGGTGTTGCGCCTAATATAGACATTCATAATTTAACTTTATTAGATAGCTGGGGAGCATCATTTGAATATGTTTCTATTGAAAGAAAAAGTATAAACCCTTTTAAGGCTGTGCTGAGTGTTATATCTCTTATAAAAATTATTATCAAATATAGACCATCACATATTTTCTCGTACACACACAAGCCCGTTTTAGTTGGTGCATTTGCAGGAAAGATTTGTGGTACTAAAAATATAATTTCATTAATTACTGGAACAGGGCATTTATTTGAAGAGGATACATTTTTTCATAAATTAAGGAAAAAAATTGGACTTTTCTTCTTCAAAATAGCATTATTTTTTAGCACACACATTATTTTTCAAAATCCAGACGACAAAAAATTATTTATTGATTTAAATCTTGCTGATGATGCTAATTCATTTCAGGTTAATGGATCAGGTGTTGATTTATCAAAATTTAGAAAATGTGAGTTTCCCAAGGATTTAACTTTTCTTTGTTTGGCGAGATTAATTAAGTCAAAAGGAATAGTTGAATATGCTAACGTATCAAAGGCATTTAAAAGCGTCTATCCAAATGTTAGATTCTTGTTAGGAGGTCCAGCTGACAAACATAACGACTCTTTAGATATAAATGAAATTGAACAAGATTGGTATCATTCTTACGGGATTGAATACATTGGAAATGTTGTTGATGTTGAAGCAGCGATTCAGAAATCAAGTATATATGTATTATTATCTTACAATGAAGGAACACCAAGGAGCGTCCTCGAAGCAATGTCAGTTGGTAGACCAATTATTACTACAGATGTTTCTGGTTGTAGAGAAACAGTTCATCATGGGGTTAATGGATACTTAGTTCCTGTAAAAGATGCTGAAGGGGCGCTACCCTTTTTCTTTAAAATAATGAATGCAGATCTAATAAAAATGGGTAATGAATCAAGGAAATATTGTGAAAGCAAATATGATGTGCAAAAAGTGAATAAAAATATTTTTGAAATTTTAGAAGTTAATGGATAAGAAACAGATTTCGGTTATTTTACCAATTCATAAAAAGAGCTCATTTATACATAAAGGTATTGCCTCCTTAGCAGATCAGACATACAAAAATTTTCAGCTAATAATAGTTGACTCCTCAATTGATGGTATTGGTGAGATTAAAGATTTAAATAATCTTCATCAAGAGATTAAGATTGTAAGAGCCAAGGGGGCATTCCCTGGTGAAGCAAGGAATAAAGGTATTGAGAATAGTGACTTTGGGTTGATTTCTTTTATAGATCTAAAAACTCTTCCTGGAAGCGATTGGTTAGAGGATGCTTCAAAACATTTTGAGGATCAATCTCTAGAAGTATTGCTAGGCAACGGAAGAGGAATTGCAAGTAATTACAATCAAAGATTAATAAAAGCCTTAACTTATGGAAATAAATCATTTAAGTGTCTGCCAGGCACAATAATAACCAGAGAAGCTCTCAAAAAATCAGGTTTTTTTGTAAAGGCAATTCGAGCAGGTGAAGATATTGAGTGGATTTCAAGACTAAATACATTAAGTCTCAATATTAAAATTTTTGAAAAGTCACATATAAGTTATTATGGATTTCCAGAAACTTTTGCCGAAGCAATCAATAAATGGTATCTGTATTCTATCGAAAACTCTAAAATCAACATATTGACCTCTCAAAAGGTTATGTACTCCTATGTTTGTTTATTAGGATTTTTATACTTCATATATTCGTGGAATTTTGTTTTCACCTTTGGCCAATGGGATAGAAGTAATGCATTTATTCCAAATCTAAATTCAATAGTTTGGAATTCATTATTTTTAATATATTTTCTCGCTAGATCATTAATTATTCCTTTTTTAAAAAAGGAATATTTATTATTTCTATTCCCCTTCAATTGGTTATTAGTGGGTGCTTATGGCTTCTTGCTTGATCTAATTAAAATACCTGGAAGAATATCAGGCCTAATTAGAATTTTACAATCTAAAAACTAATATGGATGTTTTTATTTGTACAAATGATGAGCAGCTAATTGGTGCAAAAGTTTCAAAATTTTTATTAATTAGTAGCAATTATTTTAAAGAACATGAAATAAAAATAATAAATGAGAAAGACTTTGAAATTCTAAACCTTCTGAAAGGAAAAAAATTTTTGAGATCAAATAAAATTAGTATTTACGACCCTAATGATATGCAGAACTTCACCTTGCTGAGATTTGCAATCCCTGAGCTATTGGAATACAAGAATAATGCTTTAGTAATTGATCCAGATATTTTTTTTATTGGAGGTGATCCGCTTGCTAAAGTTAAATATATTGAAGAATGCGATCTTCTTTGCAGGCCAGGCAATAATTCTGGAACTCATGCAACCAGCCTGATGTTTTTAAATTGTGCAAATTTAAGGTCATGGAGACTTGAGAAAATTGTTGAAGGCCTTTTAGACCATACTATTGATTACAATGATTTGATTAATCTAAAAGATACTAGTTTAAGAATTAAAAAGCTTGATAAAAAATGGAATGATTTTGACTCACTTGATGATGAAACAATCTTTCTTCACACCACACAAAAAGTTACACAGCCTTGGAGAAAAGGACTTCCTCTGAATTCATTTATACCCCCGATATTTGGATTTATTCAGAGGGATCTAATCTACAAGATCTTTAAAAAGCCATTAAGGATAGGTGTTGATCATCCAAAAAGAGAAGTCTCAGATTTTTTCTTTAGATCTCTGAATAAAGCTATTGAAAATAATTTCATTTCAAGAAATGAGATGTTGAGATTTGTAAATAAGGGATATGTAAGACAAGACATATTCAATATTTTGGACGAATTACCGATGAATTAGAATATTTAGTATCTTATTAATTATAAGATTGTAGATCCTGCATTTAAGCAAATATGGACTTAGTAAAAAGGCTGGTAATTTAATTGCAGTTTTTAATTGAAGTCTATTTATTAATCCTTTATAAATATTTTTAAGTATCCACTCCTTATCATCAGTAAGAAGTCCAGCATCTTGATTTCTTATAAGAAAAAGATAATACCTAAGAGATTGATAAGGAAAATTTACTATCAAAAAATCTTTAATTAGGTATTTGATAAAGTCTTTATTAAAGTCCTCGTCATTGTAATTACTTTTGATAATTTTATTTAAGAGTATTAAGAATGAAGAAGCTTGTAATGAGGCTGAATTATTTTTAAGTGCAAGTTCTTGAAGGTTAACAGATTTAAAATCTTTCAATAAATTTATATGATTTTTAGGAAGCTCACATAAGCTCCCTTCAATTTCAAAATAATTATCCCATAAGACATTTTCAAATTTGATATTATCATTTTTAGTGACCAAAGGCTGCGAAATTAATTTGAGTATTGAGGTAGAGTCGTTATCTGAGTGGCCATGGATTGACTCAAACTTATCCAAATCATATTTTTGATTAAACTTTTTAACAGTAATAAATTTATTAACTTTAATTGGCTTACAAGAAAGTGATCTATAAAAGATATTCTCATTCCCAAAAGAAAATATAAAATATTGAGCTTTAGCAAGGACCAAATCGAACATTGCTTGGGTTTTTTCAGAACAGAAAATTATTTCATAATCGTTAATAATTTCTTGCAATTCATCTTTTTTAGATAGAAATTTTATGTTGCCGCTTTCAATGTCCTTAAATCTTGGCTGTTGATTATCTTGAGGATGAAGCTTTACTTCAATCTTTTTCCAAGGAAATTCTCTAGATATGTATTGTAAGAGATCATATCTTAGTCTATCTAACTCACCGCTTATAGAGCTTATTTTTGGGGATGCACCAAAGAGGACTAAAATCTTATTCTGATCCGAGGTTGATTTTTCATTAGATTTAATACTTTTAAAAATCCAGCCTTTGTCAATTATTTTTTCATCAGGGAATAAACAATTTTTAATTATTAATTTTTTTTCAAGATATGATGAGCTAATAATGATATCTGGTGAAAGGATAATATTGAAGACTTTCTCATTATGAGTTGAGAGTTGAAAAGTTTCTTGAAAAGCAACTGTCAAAGTATGTTTTTTTCTAAAAAACTTCAAAATTTCATAATTATCTTTATTTGCATGAAGAGTAAAAAATATGGCTGTCTTAAAAATTTTATTTGGATTAGATTTAAGAAATTCTAGCGGCGCATCTAAGATAATGTTGGATGAAGAATTAAGTAAAGAATTTGAATTTCCTTGATATATTATCAATAAATTATTATCTAATAACGCAGAGAGCGTATTGGCTTTCTCAAGTTGATGTGAGTTGTTTGCGAAGCATATAAATTCAAAAGACATTTTTAAAGGATGCGCATTATAATCAATTTGTAAATATCCGTTTATATGTATTAAACATGACTAATTCAAAACACTTATTTTACATGAGAAAGAGTTTACAGCTCGCTAAAGAGGCTGCACACCACAATGAGGTCCCAGTTGGCAGTGTAATTGTAAAAGATGATATTTTAATCGGGGAGGGGTTTAACAAAGTCATCAGAAAAAACTCGCCAATTATGCATGCTGAGATAGAGGCTATCGAAATGGCATGTAAAACACTTGGTAATTACAGGATTGGTAAAGGGTCACAGATCTATATTACGCTTGAACCATGCCATATGTGTGCAAAAGCAATTCTAGAATCAAGAATTGATGAGGTGATATTTGCTGTCACAGAACCTAAGACTGGCGCAATTGTATCGGTTGATAACTTTTTTGAAAAAACTTTTCACAACCATAAAGTTAAATATTCCTATGGCATACTGGCAGATGAATCTGCAGAAATTTTAAGAAAATTTTTTCATGGAAGGCGAAAAAAAACTAGTTAATTTCTAACCAAATAGGACAATGATCGGAGGGTTTCTCTAAAGACCTTGCTTTATAATCTATACCAGTTGATTTTATTGATGATGAGAGCTTATTTGATACCAAAATATGATCAATCCTGAGGCCCCTTTTTGGGTTATCATCAAACATTCTCGACCTATAATCAAACCAAGAATAGATAGAACCTTCATCAGGATTTTGTAATCTCCAACTGTCAACAAACCCTAAGTCTCTAATTGAATTCCACATCTTAATTTCCTCTGGCAAAAAAGCACATTTCCCATCTCTAAGCCATCTCTTAGCATTATTTTCGCCTATCCCTATATCCTTTTCGTTTGGAGCTACATTAAAGTCACCCATTACTATGATATTAGAAGTTGATTTTTGTAACCCTTTTATATGAGATTTCAGATCTTTATAGTACTTAATTTTTTTGGGGAACTTGGTTTCATGATTTCTATTTTCACCTTGAGGAAAATAACCATTTAATATGTAGATATCACTTTTTTTAAACTTATATTTACCTTGAATAAATCTCTTTTGATCTTCAGCAGTATCTCTTAGAAACCCTTTTGAAACCTCCAGTGGCTTTTTCTTGCTTAGTAAGGCAACCCCATAATGACCTTTTTGCCCCCAGTATTCACAGTGGTAACCAATTTCATTCATTAATTCAATAGGAAATTCATCATCATGTACTTTTGTTTCCTGAAGTCCAATAACATCAGGATCTAGATAGTCAGGTATATACTCAAGTTGATGAGGTCTAGCCCTTACACTATTAATATTGAAAGA
>MDTA01035880.1_pt1 | contig 18094 bp, 15 predicted proteins | sample 811151 | NCBI WGS metagenome assembly MDTA01 (sample SAMN05326648, study PRJNA326480) | marine metagenome | isolation source: seawater | place: Indian Ocean: South | collected 2010
TCAAAGAAATGGAGCCTGAGGTTAATAGTATTGGCGGAAGAGGAATCTATGTACCCATAACTTCTGTGGGGTCTCCCAAAGCCGTCATGGATACAATTAAGAAAATTTTATTAGATAAGAAGATAAAAATTTTCACAAATACAGAGGTTAAAGATAAATGTGGTTTGAGTCAGGTTTCTTCGCAAGATGGATCAAAATTTAACTATGGTTTTCTAATTAATACTTCTGGAAGTTACTCAGATGTAATAAGCAATAAATTTGAGGTTGGACAAGAATATACAATGCTTCCTTTTAGGGGGCTTTATTGGGAACTTTCAAATAAGTCAGGGATAAATTTGAACCATTTAATTTATCCTGTCCCTGATCTAAGATTCCCCTTTTTGGGGATTCACACAACTTCATCTATTGATGGAAAGATCTACCTGGGCCCAACTGCATCTTTCGGTTTCGGAAGAGAGCACTATAGAGGTACTAGGGGGATTAATTTATTAGATACATTAAATAATCTTAAATACTCTGGGATGCAGTTCATTAGAAATCATGATGGTTTCAGAAATTTAGCTCTTCAAGAGCTTTTTAGGCTTTCAAAGATTGGGTTTGCAAAAGAAGCAAGAAAAATACTTCCAAATTTAAAATATAATATGCTCTCTCCATCAAGCAAAGCTGGCATCAGGGCTCAAATTTTTGATAAAAGTCAAGGAAGGCTTGTTAATGACTTTCTTGCTGTGAAAAGAGATAATAGCTTACATATACTTAATTCTATTTCTCCTGCATGGACATGCTCCTTTGAAATGTCGAAATTTATATGCAGTAAATATATGGAGGCTTAATTGGATATAAAAGGTAAGAATTTATTAGTCATTGGAGGCGCGGGTTTAATTGGTTCTCATACTGTAGACAAACTTTTAAAAGAAGATGTTGGCAGCATAACAATTTATGACAATTTTTTTAGAGGAAGTTATGAAAATTTATCAGAGGCTCTTAAAGATCCAAGAGTTTCTATTTTTGAAGCTGGAGGCGATATTCTTCACAACGATATTCTGAATGCTGCCGTAAAAGATAAAGACGGCGTATTTCATTTTGCTGCACTATGGTTGCTTCAGTGTCATGAATACCCAAGGAGTGCTTTCGATGTAAATATTTTAGGCACTTTTAATGTAATGGATGCTTGTGTAAAAAATAATGTAAAGAGACTAGTTTACTCATCATCTGCAAGTGTTTATGGGGATGCAATCAGAGAGCCAATGGATGAAGACCATCCTTATAATAATCAAAATTTTTATGGAGCTACAAAAATAGCAGCAGAGGCTATGTTGCGTTCTTATCATTTTAGATATGGCTTGGAATATGTAGGTTTAAGATATATGAATGTTTATGGTCCTCGACAAGATTATCATGGAGCTTATATCGCGGTTATTATGAAGATGTTGGATGCAATAGACAAAGGTGAAAATCCAAAAATTATGGGTGATGGTTCAGAAGCTTTTGATTTTGTTGCTGTAGAAGATTGCGCTTATGCGAATGTTTGTGCAATGAAATCTGATGCGGTCGATAGAAATTATAATGTTGGCACCGGTGTTAGAACCTCTTTAAAAGAATTAGCTGAAAAGCTAATTTCAATTACTGAATCAAAAAAACCAATTGAGTATGTGCCAAGCAGTCAAGCGACACTTGTTAAAAATAGAATAGGAGATCCAAGATTAGCAGCTCAGCATTTAGGGTATAAATTTGAAATAGACTTGGATGAAGGTCTAAGAAGGCTGATTGAGTGGAGATCAACCCATAAGCAAGAAGTTGAAGCTAGAAGAAAAGCAGTTGGAGTTGAATAACTTTCAAGCATGTTAAAGAAGACAGTTCCAATTGCTAGAACGAGCCTAACTAAAGAAGAAATTAATTCTGTTATAGATCCTTTAGAAAGTGGATGGATTGTACAAGGCCCTAAAGTAAATGAATTTCAAGAAAAGTGGTCAAATTTTACTGGCGCTAAGCACTCAATTGCTGTCACATCTTGCACTTCAGCGATGCATATTTCCTTGGCAGCCGCAGGGTTTAAGTCTGGCGATGAAGCCATAGTTCCTGCTTTTACATGGATTTCAACTGCAAACGTAGTTGAACATTTAGGCGGAAAGGCTGTTTTTTGTGACATTGATCTAGATACATTTAATATAAATATTGATCAGATCGAATCTAAAATTACCAAAAAAACTAGGGCCATCCTTCCAGTACATCTTTTTGGCCTATCAGCTGATATGGAGCCAATATTGGAACTGGCAAAAAAATATAACTTAATTGTTATAGAAGATGCTGCATGTGGATTTGGAAGTTACTACAAAGGTATTCATGTTGGTAATTTTGGAGATGCAGGTTGTTTTAGTTTCCATCCAAGAAAAGCAATAACTACAGGCGAAGGAGGCATGATAACAACTAAGTCTGACTCTCTCTCAAGAAAGTTAAATAGACTAAGGGATCATGGAGCTGAGACATCTGATCTTCAAAGGCATTTAGGAAAGAAACCCTATCTTTTGGCAGATCATCCTGATGCAGGTTTCAATCAAAGAATGACTGATATTCAAGCAGCTCTAGGGTCAAGTCAAATGGATAGGGCAAATCAAATATCTAAAGAAAGAAAGAGACTTGCAAAGATATATGATGAAGAGTTAGCAGCAGTCAGCTGGCTCCAATTACCAAGTGCACCTGAAGGTTACGATCATGGTTATCAAAGTTATCCATGTATTTTTACCCCAGAAAAAATTACAAAAAAAAATATTGTTAAAATTAATCAAGGAAGAAATTCTTTCATGAATCAACTTCTTGCTAAGGGAATTTCCACTCGACCAGCTACACATGCTGTACACATGCTTAAGTATTATTCAAATAAATATAATATTTCACCAGATGATTATCCAAATTCTTGGTTCGCTAATGAGTGTTCAATTTCATTACCTTTATTTCATGGACTTAAAGCTGATGAACAAGAATATGTAATAAAAGAAATATTAGATAAATAGTAAGTCATATTAGTATAAAAAATGTGTGGAATTGTAGGATATGTTAATTTTGATGGATCTGAAGTTCCTTTGGAATTAATTAAAAAAGCGACCGATGAATTAGAACACCGAGGGCCTGATGGAGAGGGACAGTGGGCTTTTGGTAATGTTGGCTTAGGGCATCGAAGGCTTTCAATTATTGATTTAAGTGAACTTGGTAGCCAGCCAATGCTCAGCCTTGATGGTAATTTTGTAATTTCTTATAACGGTGAGATTTATAATTATCTAGAAATAAAAAAAGAGCTTGAAGCAGAAGGATACAAGTTTATTAGCAATACAGATACAGAAGTTGTTTTAAATGCATTAATTTGCTGGGGAACAGATGCAATTTTAAAGTTTAATGGAATGTTCGCTTTTTCTTTTTTTGATAAAAAGAGGGAAAGAATGATCATCGCAAGAGATAGGTTTGGAGTTAAGCCTCTTTACTATTCTTTTCAAGGAAATCGGTTGTCTTTTGCTTCTGAACAAAAAGCTATTATCACTCATCCTAACTTCATACCTAAGATCAATAAACAAGCCCTTTTAGAATATTTTACTTTTCAGAATATATTTACTGAACAAACTCTTTTTGAAGACATCAATTTGCTAAAGTCAGGACATTATATTGATATTTCAACATCGAGCTCTGAATATGAGAAAGTTCAATATTGGGATTACCATTTTCAAAGCGAAGAATCTAAGGCATCAAAACAGGAATATATAGAAGAACTTGATAGACTTTTTAAGCAATCTGTTCAAAGACAGCTTGTTTCTGATGTTGAGTTAGGGTCTTATCTAAGCGGTGGAATGGATTCAGGATCAATTACAGCTGTAGCAAGTGACATTTTTTCAAATTTAAAAACTTTTACTTGCGGCTTTGACCTTAGTTCTGCTTCTGGAATTGAATTGGCTTTTGATGAACGATCTAAGGCAGAGGCAATGTCGGCAAAATTTAAGTCAGAACATTATGAAATGGTTTTGAAAGCTGGAGATATGGAAAGATCTTTAGCTAAGCTTTCTTGGCATCTAGAAGAACCAAGAGTTGGTCAAAGTTATCCAAATTTCTATGCATCTCAATTAGCAAGCAAGTTCGTTAAGGTTGTTTTATCAGGAGCGGGCGGCGATGAATTATTTGGTGGTTATCCTTGGAGATACTACAGAGCTGCAGATAACTTAGACTTTGAAGATTACATAGATAAGTATTATTTATATTGGCAAAGATTAGTCAGCAATTCACAATTAAAAGAAATTTTTAAGCCTATTCGTAAAGATGTATCAGAGGTATGGACTAGAGATATTTTTAGAGATGTTTTTGCAACTCACGAAAATAATCTAGAAAAAGCTGAAGATTATATAAATCATTCTCTTTATTTTGAAGCCAAAACTTTCTTACATGGACTCTTTGTTGTTGAAGATAAACTTTCTATGGCTCACAGCTTAGAAACAAGAGTTCCATTCATGGACAATGATTTAGTTGATTTCGCAATGAAATGTCCTGTTGGCTTGAAACTTAATAACTTAAAAGAGGTAATGAGGATTAATGAAAATGATCCTGGGTCTAAGAAGAAAAGTTTTTTTCAAAAAACAAATGATGGTAAACAAATACTTAGAGATATGATGTCAAGATACATTCCTCAGGAAATTGTTAATGCTGAAAAACAGGGATTTTCATCACCTGATGCGAGTTGGTTTAAAGGCGAAAGTATAGATTTTGTTAAATCATCTTTGATCAATCAAGATGCAAGAATCTATGAATATCTGGATTTTAAATCTGTAAAGAAGCTAATAAATGAACATCTTGATGGAAAAAATAATAGAAGATTATTGATTTGGTCTCTATTAAATGTTGAATCTTGGATGAAACAGTACTTATAAAAATGATAAGTGATCAGAATAAATTTTTAAAGAGAATTAATAATTTCTTGATGCACTATTCATCTGAGTACGCTGATTTTCTATCATCCCTACATGACTCAATAGAGATAAAAATCATAAGAAATTATTGTCAAGATAATCAGCTTCAGGGAATATTTCCATATGCAATCTTTAGAGATGATCATTTAGGTATTTGTATAAACTCTTTACCTTTTTATGGAAGTCATGGAGGTCCAATTAGTTTAAAAAAAGAGGTAACAAAAAATTTAATTGAAGAGTTTTTTAATGATATTTCAGAACTAGATCCTTCATTTACAACAGTTATAGAAAATCCTTTTTTCCCTCTTGACGAAGAAACCTTCAAAGAAAATGGTTTTATTGTTGAAGACGATAGAATAGGTCAGCTTACATATCTGCCAAAAAAAATGGAAGATTTTCATCAAAAAACCAGAAATGCAATAAGAAAAGGGCAAAAAATTGAACTTTCAATTGATAACAAAATTGATAATGATTCTTGGGCATGGATGCAAGAGGTTCATGAAAAATCAATCAATAAGCTTGGAGGAAAACCTAAATCAAAAAAAATCTTTGAAAGCTTGAGAAAAAATTTTGGAGATAAGGTTGAATTGTGGACGGGCTCTTCAGGAGAAGACCTTATTGCCGGTGTTGTAATCATAAAGTATGAGAATACTATTGAATATTTTACTCCTGTAGTTGAAGAGGAATTTAGGGATTCACAAGCATTATCTGCATTGATCTATGATTTAATGGAAAATTTTTCCATGCAAGGCTTCAAACTATGGAACTGGGGAGGAACGTGGAGATCTCAAGAAGGAGTTTATCGCTTTAAAAACAGATGGGGTGCAGAGGATATGGTTTATAGATATTTCAATAAAAAGAAGGAAGATATATCTGAGGAGAGCCTAGAGGAATTCAAAGAAAAATTTCCTTTCTTTTATTTATGCAAGTATTGATATGGAAGATAGTTTTAAAAAAATAAAAAAAATGTATGAAGATGCATACAAAGAACATGGAGATTCTCCTTCATCTCTTTTGACACCTAAAGGAAAAAATGAAATTCGTTTCGAAGCTCTTAAGCCATTTCTGAAAAATGGTAAAAGTATCCTTGACTACGGATGTGGCCTTGGATACCTACTTCCTTTTATTCAGTCCCAAAAAGGAGATATTGATTATCATGGAGTTGACATAATTCCTGATTTTATAAAAGCAAATAAACTTAAATATCCCCATGGTAAATTTTCACTGATTACTGAAACAGAATTTATTAAAAAAAATTATGATATCGTATTTTCATCAGGAGTTTTTAATTTAAAAAATTATGAGGATGATTCAGCTTCTAGAAATTATGCTTTTGAGAAAATAAAAGATTTATTCGAGATAACAAAAGAAGTTTTTGTGTGTGATTTTTTAAGTAAGTTGGTTGATTTTGAGCAAGAGGGAGCTCAACATTTCTCCATAGATGAAATATCAAATTTTTGTTCTAAAAATTTATCTAAAAGGTTTCAAATTAGGCATGACCTTTTACCTTATGAGTTCACCTTAGTGGTATGGAAGGAGGATAAAATAAAGCGTCCAGAAAATTACTTTATGTAAAAAATAATGAGTAATGTAGTAATTGGAGGTGGAATCGTAGGAATGGTTGCTGCCCTCGCATTAAAGAAAAAATTTCCAAAAGATGACGTTATGTTGGTTGAAAGAAGTGGCTCTTTGGGAGGGCTTCTCAATGGTACAACCTATAAAAAAAATGATCTTTACTTTGATCTAGGAACTCATATATTTCAGGAGTCAGGAAAAAAAGAGTTAGATGAGCTCTTAATAAGTTCAATTCCAAAAGAAGATTTAATATTTTTCGAGGCCAACTCTGGAGATTACGCGGGAGGTGTATTTTTTAACAACTTTCAGCAAAATACACATTTTCCTGATCTAAGAAATCTCAGTGATAAAACATTGAGAAACCAAATTGATCATCATATTTCTAAGCTCACAGAGATCCCAAAGATAGATAGACTTTCACCGTTATTGGATGTGTCTTCAAAAAGGTTTGGTAAGAAATTTAGCGATGAATTTATCGCACCAATAATGGAAAGCATGTTTAAGCATAAAAAAGATGATCTATCGGCATTTGCTCTAGAACTCACAGGCCTTGTAAGAGTGGTGCTAGATGATTTTGAAACCTGGAAGGATAAGATTGATAATCCTATTTATAAAGCTATAGCAGGAATACCTGATCAAAGACTTTTATCGGCTGATCTCCATCATGGAAGACGAAGTTTCTATTCAAAGAAAAATGGAAGCAGATGTTTGGTAGATGGCTTAGAAAAAAAATTAATCGAAAGCGGTATTAACATTCAAAAAAATTCAGAAATTAAGATATTGGATAAAGAATCTTTATCTTTGGCAATTTCAGATGAATTTGGATCATCAGTCAATTTCAACGCTTCAAGTATTGTAATTGCAACTGGGGTCATTGGAGCAAGCTTCCTTTTGAATTTTGACATCGATGATTTTCCACTTGATAAGCCATTATCTCATTCCATTATAAATATGGAGCTTCAAAATGTTACGAATAGCGATCTATGTTACTTTTATGGTTTTGACCAAAGTTCTGATTGGTACAGAATAACAAATTATAGGGGTTTTTCTGGTAAAGATAATGATAGAAGAATTTCCATTGAATTACTTGGAGATACTGCAAACAACCTAGATAAACTTCATCCTGTTATTTTAGACCAGCTCAAAGATTTAGGATTTATAGATAGTGAAGCTATAAATTTTGTAGATTTTGTGAAACTTCCTGCTGGATATCCTTCGCCTACAGTCAACAATATGCAAAGCTTGTGTAAAATTGGTCAAGAATTATCTATGGATTTACCTGATAATATTATTCTAGGAGGCGTAGGTTCCTCTGAGGGTAAATTCTTTCAAAATGAAGTTGTTGAAGATCTTTTTGAACGTATAATTTCTTGGAATTTTTGATCTTAATCTTTATTTTCTACCCGCTATGACAGCCCATAAAAATAAAGCTTTTATTTTAACTTTAGCTTCATCAGAACTTATTGCTACAGGAGTTAAAAGAATTAGTTTTAATCTATCAGATCATAATTTTGATTTTATTCCAGGACAGTTTTTAAATCTTTTGATTAAGTTGGAAAATCAAATTTACGAAAGAAGTTTTTCAATTGCATCCAATAATAAAATACTTTCAAAAATTGAGTTAATAGTTACAAGTGTTACGGATAGCAAAATATCAGAATATTTATTTAATCTTGAATCCGGATCCACTATGGAAGCAAAAGGGCCTTATGGTGATTTGGTATTGAATGACTTTAAAAATAAAAGATTATTTTTGATTTCTACTGGTTCTGGAATAGCTCCACATAGGTCAATGCTATTTCAATTGATTGATAATGAATTAGAAATAACTAAAACAGAAATCATTTCTGTGGTTAGGTCTAGAGAACATAGAATTCTTTTTAAAGACTTTATTGAAGCTAGTCTAGAAGACGAAACTATAGATTTCATAAATTGCTACAGCGAGAAAATTTATGATGATTTAAACGAATGGGAAGCATGTTGCTCTATAATCGACTTATTGAAAACAAAAGAGCTTAAATCAGGACAAGATATTTTCTATTTATGTGGCAATCAGAAAATCATAGATCAAATTTTTAAATTTTTAATTTCAAATAATATTATGAAAGAAGAAATAAAATTTGAGGGTTATAAACCAAACGTTTGAATAAAGGAAATTTATGAATTCTTTTAATTTTTCAAAGTTATCAGATATTGAAGCCGATAATCCATCCACCTATGAAAACAAAATTTTTCTTACTATTGATATAGATTGGGCTCATGATATCGTCCTTGAAGATACTATAAAAATCATAGAAAAGGCTGAAGTTCCAGCAACATTTTTTTTAACTCATGAGACTCCTTTAAAAAAAAGAATAATTTCAAATGATCTTTTTGAGTTAGGCATCCACCCCAACTTTAATTTTTTATTAGATGGAAATTTTAAAAATGGTTCGAATATAGATGAGATTATTACAAATTCGTTAGAAATAGTGCCAAATGCCAGATCTGTGAGAAGTCACTCTGTCACCCAGAGCGGTCAAATATCGGATAGCTTTAAAAAAAATGGTCTAACACACGTTAGCAATGACAATATTCCTGAAAGGACGGGTATAAAATTTCATCCATGGACTGCCAATAATGGCCTAGTAATTGCTCCGTATTGTTGGGCAGACGAACATTCTTGGGTTAGTAGGCAATCTTCAGATTTTAAAGATATCATTTTAAGATCAAAGCTAGCTATTTTTGATTTTCATCCTATTCACATTTTTCTCAATACAAATTCAAATAAGACTTATAATTCCTCGAGAAATTTACATAGGGAGCCAGAAAAGTTAATTAAATATAGATTTGATGGTTATGGTACTAGAAATAGACTCAAGGATTTATTGAATTTAAAGTCATGAAAGTTGCAATTATTGGAAGGACTGAGGCTTTATATCAAAGCGCTCTAGATCTTATAGAAAACGATCATAAAGTAGTTAGCATATTTACTGCTAAAGAAAGCCCAGAATACCTGAAAACGAGAGATGATTTTAAGAATCTTAGTATCGAGTTAGATGTACCATTTGAAAGTAGTGGAAACATAAAAAATTATAAAAGTTTTTTTAAAAAATCTTCACCTGATATCGCCATAAGCATTAACTATCCGGGCATCATACCTCAGGAAATAATAGATGTTTTTCCTCATGGAATTTTGAATGCTCACGGAGGAGATTTACCTAAGTACAGAGGGAATGCATGCCAAGCTTGGGCAATATTAAATGGTGAAAAAAGAATCGGTCTCTGTATACATAAGATGAAAGGCGACGAACTTGATAGTGGAGATATAATTGAGAGAGATTTCATTGACATATCAGAGAGTACAAAAATTGGGTATGTATTAGATTGGATGAATGAACGTATTCCTAAACTTTTTCTATCTGCTTTAACTAGGCTACAAGAAGATAAAAAGTATTTTTTAGAGAAACAATCAACAAATTCTGAGGACATCTTAAGATGCTATCCCAGAATTCCTGAGGATGGAAAAATAGATTGGAGAGAAAATTCTGAAAATATTATCAGATTGATCAATGCATCAAATAAACCTTATGAAGGAGCTTTCTGTAAATACAAAAATTCAAAAATGATTATTTGGGATGCAACAAGGATCGACAACGATGAAATATTTATGGCTATCCCCGGTCATGTGACTTTAATTCAACAAGATTTTATTGAAGTAGCTTGCGGGAAAGGAAAAATAAGAATTTTTGAAGTTGAGTTTAATAACGAAATTATTTGTCCTTCTTTAATTATTAAATCAATAAGGGAAAGGCTGTATTAAACATGAGAATTTTTTTCAAAATAATAAAGCTCTTAATTAAGAGATTTTTCTCATTTTTGGAGTTATTTAAATTTTCTTATCTATTAGAACTAATATTTTTAATTATATTTTTGATAGCCACTTTACCTTTGGCTATTCAATATCAGTCAAAAAAAATAAGAATTCTTTTTGGAGTTGATCCAATAATTAACCATATTCATTGGGCAAATTCTTTAAAAAATAAAGTTAATAGAGCTGATTCAGTTGTTCATTTTGATAGCGATTCGTTCATTGCTAAAGCTGAAAATTATGATTTCAACATTGAAAACTTTTTTTTTAAACTTCCGAAAACCTATAATAAAAGATTATTAGTTTTATCTTCCATCATTAACTCCATTTTCATTTATTACAGATATAACTTTTTTTGGATTTCTTTTAATGGCGGCCCACTCAACAGGTCGCTTTTGGGTAAATACGAGATAATTTGGATGAAAATATGCAGGAAAAAAATAATTGTTCATCCTTTCGGATCAGATTCTTATGAGTATTCTCTTCTAAATGATAAAAGCCTTCAGCATGTTTTATTAACATCACAAGGGCACCATTTGAAGGATCAAAAAAAAATAAAAAGAAATAAATCACTTTTTTTCAAGTACTTAGATTCTTATCCTGCAACTTTTCAAGATAATTTTATTCCAAGATGGGATTTTGTAAGACCAAGTTTTTTGACAACAGATCTAACAAAATTCTATGTTGAAAAATCATATGATAAAGAAATAATTACTATAGTTCATGCTCCTAACCATAAAGGCTTTAAGGGAACTAAATTTATAGAAACTGCTATAGATAGTCTCAAAAGTAAAGGATACAAGATTAATTTCATATTAGTGCAAGGCATGGAACACAAAGATCTTATAAATCTCTTAAAAGATAAGGCTGATATTTTAATCGATCAATTGATTTTCAATGGTTATGCTATGAGCGCAATTGAGGGCATGGCGGCAGGCATACCTGTTATTTCAAATCTTGAGAATTCAGATACAGTAACATTTTTTAAAAGATTTTCATTTTTAAAAGAATGTCCTATTTATTCTGCTAATCCAGAATCAATTGAAGATAAACTAGAAGAGCTGATAAAAAGTGAAGCTTTGAGAAAAGAAATTGGTGAAAAAGGAAAACTTTATGTTGAAAAGTTTCATAGTTATGAAGCTGTTTCCTCAGATATCCTTTTACTTTTAGATGGCATTCTGAAAAATAAAAATTATTTAAATCATCACTTCAAATAATAATTAAATGAATATTCTATTAACAGGAGTAAATGGACTTTTAGGAAATTCATTGGCTAGTTTATTGGTGAAAAAAAATCATAATGTATATGGAATCGCTAGGGACGAGAAGTATGAAAAAATAAAAAAAGTTATCTATATCAAATTAGACTTTTCAAAAAGATGGAGTTTTAAAGATTTACCAAATAAATTAGATACAGTTATTCATCTTGCTCAATCCAATCATTTTAGAAACTTTCCTGATGAAGCAGGTGATGTGTTTAAAGTTAACATTGAAAGCACGGCTAGACTTTTAGATTTTTGTTATAAATCAGGAGTTAAAAAATTTATTTATACTTCCTCTGGAGGAGTGTATGGCAATAGTAAAAGGCCATTCTCAGAAAAAGAATCTATAATCACACCAGGAGAACTAGGCTACTATCTAGGCAGCAAAGCAAGTAGTGAAACTCTTATAGAAAGTTATTCATCCTATTTTACGACGATCATTTTAAGACCTTTTTTCATTTATGGCCCAAGGCAAAATCGTTCAATGCTTGTACCTCGAATGATTGATAATATTGCAAACGGAAATCCTATTTTTTTACAAGGCAGGAATGGGATAAGAATTAACCCAATCTTTGTTGATGATGCAGCTCTCTCTGTATATAAATCAATACAAATTAAAAAAAGCGAAATATATAATATTGGGGGTCCACAAATATTAAGCATCAGACAAATTGCAGAAGGAATATCCTCGCATTTAAAGACAGAGCCTAAATTTCAAAAAGTTCCTGGACCAGCTTTAGATCTTATTTCAGATATAACTAAAATGAAAAAAGAACTTCACTCGCCAAAAATAAAAATTTTTGAAACTTTAGATTTTTTCACAACTTCATGAAAGTAATCCACGTGCCAAAGAACGTTGGTGGCAATCCTTACTTAATTAGTAAATTTTTGAATAAAATCAACATAAAAAGTACTGTTTGGGTTTATGAAGATTTTTATTTCAACTACCCAGCAGATAAAATAATTCTTGATAAGAAAGATGGAATTTTACTTAGAGAAATAAAAAAATTTTTAGCATTACGATATATTTTTCAAAATGATACTATTTTTTTTAATTACGGCGCAGGACTTTATCCCCCTTATTTCACTTTAGAATTTGAAAGATATTCAGTATGGAAGAAACCATTAGTCTTTCTTTATTGTCTATATATAAACGTAATGTCGAGAGTTGAACTATTTCTACTTAAGATTTTAAAGAGAAAAATTTTTATTCAGTATCAGGGCGATGATGCGAGACAAGGGGATTTTTGTAAAAAAAATTTCTCTATAAATATTGCTGACAATGTTGATGAACTTTATTACTCCTCAGCGACGGATAAAATGAAAAGAAAGCAAATTGAACTTTATGGAAAGGTTTCTTCTAAGATATATTCCTTAAATCCTGATCTTTTACACGTACTTCCTAAGAATGCTGAGTTTCTTCCATACATGGGACAGGATTTAAAATCTATTCAGCCAAAATTTATCAATTCTCTGGATAGGCCAATAAGGTTTGGGCATGCTCCAAGTCACAGGGGAGTTAAAGGCACAGATCTAATCATCGAGGCTTTTGAGAAGCTTGGAAAGGAAAATAGTTCCTTTGAATTCATTTTGATAGAGAATATGGCCCATGGCGAAGCCATGAAAACCTATGAAAGTTTAGATGTTTTAATTGATCAACTATTTGCAGGATGGTACGGAGGAATAGCAGTAGAGCTGATGTCTCTTGGGAAACCTGTGATTTCTTACATTAGAGAATCTGATCTTGGATTTATCCCAACAAAAATGAAAGAGGAATTACCCATTATAAAATCCTCGCCAGATGATATTTACCAAACAATAAAGCAAGTGATTCAAATGAATAAAAGTGATTTGAGAAAAATTGCTCTGCGATCTAGAGAATTTGTTGAAGATTGGCATAATCCAGAAACAATTGCTAAGAGAATTAGCAATGATCTCCACTCTTCTTGGGGTAGGTAAAATTCTTAGCAGTAAAATTTATTTTGTTTTGACCAAACAAAAAAGTTTATGATCCTCCATATCTGAGGGGTAGTTTCATGTTTATTGAGAGAGTCATCAACGAATTTGATAAGTTTATCTTTGTCTAACCATGGAGGATTTACTTCGGAAAGATATTCCTCTTTAACTTTCTGCCACAGTTCTGGCATCCACTTAATTTCAGGAGTCTCAAAACCTACTTTATCTTTTCTTTCTAAAATGTTTTCTTTCACAATGCCTTTCATGGATTCTCGAAATATATATTTAGTAGTTGCTTCAGTATTCATTAGGTACTCATTAGGAAGATTAATTAATAATTCTACAAATTCTTGAGTCAAGAAGGGAACTCTACTTTCTATCGAAAAATGCATTGAATTTTTATCCTGATATCTCAAGAGTCTTTGGAGCCTTTCTTGGAATAATTCTGAATATAACTTTGATGAAAGTGATGAATTACTGATAATAGGAAGATAATTATTTTTTTTGGATAAATTAAGCGATGCTTTATTTTCAAGAATCCAATTAGGATTTTTATAGAATAAGGATTTTAGTAAATCCTTGATTTTTAAAATATGCAAAAAAGAAACTGAAATTACTCTTAACTGATCTATTAATTTTTTATTGAATTTCTTTCGCCAATGTTTTAAAAATTTAAAAGCTTTGATGAATTTAAATCTCAAAATTAAATCTTCAATGTAGTACTCAGGATAGCCTTCATAACCACAAAGACATTCATCAGCACCTTGACCATCTAGAAGAACTTTTACATTTTTTTTGGAAGCTTCTTCAAATACTTTATATTGAGCATATATACTTGTTGAGCCGAAAGGTTCTTCTTGTATCTCAATGATTTTTTCAATTTCCTTGAGTATATTTTGCTCCGAAACAAAAATCTTATTGCTAATTGCGTTAATATTTTCATTAACTGAATCAATCCATCTTTCTTCGCTTTTTTTCCCCTCTGAGATATAACTAAAAGTATTAAATTTCTTGTCCCTATTAATATATTTCATCATAGAAACAATTGAAGAAGAGTCTATGCCTCCAGAAAGAGAAGACGATACATCCACGTCACTTCTGAGGTGAAGCTTCATATTGTCCATAAATTTTTCTTTAACATTTTTTTTTGCGCTTTCAAAAGAATCAAAACTTTTAGTTTTCTCATTTATCTTTACCCAAAAATCTGAAGTAAATGTATTGTCATAAAAGTTGTATTTCAAAACTTCTCCAGGCTGTATCTTATAAATATTTTCAAAAAAAGTTTCTTCTGAAGCATCATGAGAGCCATTTATCAAAAATTCTCTACTAACTCGATCATTGGGTTGTAAATTATCAAAAAATTTAAGACTTTTAATTTCTGAGGCAAAGAAAAAACCTTTTTTATTAGAAAGATAATAAAGAGGTTTTATTCCAAATTGATCTCGAGCTAAAAAGAACATCTGCTTTTTTTTATCGAATATACAGAAAGCAAACATTCCAACAAATTTATTTAAGCTTTCTTGCCCCCATTCTATCCATGATTTTAAAAGAACCTCGGTGTCAGAGTTACCATTGAATGTATGACCATTTTGTTCAAGCATGAGCCTTAACTCGGTATGATTATAGATCTCACCATTGAAAATAATTATAAAATCATCGTCATCTGAACTCATTGGTTGAGATCCATTTATCGATAAATCGATTATTGATAATCTTGTATGTCCTAGAAAGAAGTTAGTCTCTAAAGAATTAATTATTTTTGAATTTTTGTCATCAGGACCTCTGTGAGAAAGGCTTTCAAGAGATTTATCAAATAAGGATTTATCTATTTTATTTGATACCGCCCCTAAAACTCCACACATGAATGTTGTAATAATATTATTGAGGTTTATTCAAAAATATAAACTGTCTTATCAGGAAGAAAAATATGAGCGCGAAAAAAGAAATTACAAAGCCAGATATAAAAAATAATTGTCTGTATGGAGAGCTTGGACTTAATGGAACATAAGGCCTATCAATGAATTCAATTGCATAGTTCTCTCTGATGTTTGCGAGAACAAGGGTTTGTAGTTTTGCACCCATAATGTCATTTAATTTAATCTGAAGGCCGGAAATCTTTGTCTTTTCTAGCTCTTCAATTATAAAATTTATTGCATTCTTAGACTCTTCATCATCTTTATTTTTAAAAAAAGTATTTGCCTCTTCTACTATGAACTCAATGAGTATTTTTGTTAGTACAGGATTTTTATTTGAAACTCTAAATTCTAAAAAGCCCTTTGATGGGTCAAACTCCATTAATGATATAAAAATTGAATGCGTAGATAAGTAATTTACTTCATCCAAGATTTCCTTATATTTATCCTTTAATCCTTCATTGAAGAGGACATCTCGAATTTGATTTTCGTTTAGATCTTCAATGTTCATCAATTCTAGAAGTAAAACGTCGAGGCTACTTTTTTCAGCAAGCTGTTTATAAAAATCTCTAGAAAAAATATACTCAGTTACATATGATCTTTGCCCAGAAGCAGGCTGAAAATAATTAAAAATCCCCAGACCTGAAGCCTCTAATTGTTTATTGATTGAATCATCTACGATATTTAATTTCGCATCTGAAGTGTATATAACTGGATATGTAAATGAAAAAAGATATGAAAATATACTAAAAACAATTGAAAGAGAAAGAATAGTGAATTTTTTGCTCCATATAGCCTCTAATAGCTCAAAAAACTCAATTTCTCTTGGTTCTACACTCATAATGATGCTCTGGCTAATGTATATTACACACTTATAAAGACTAATTCATGTCCCATAATAGAAATATAATAATTTGTAATCTAGGTAATACAGATAACGACCCTAGACCAAAACGTATGCTGGAATTTTATAAGTCTAAAAAGTTCCAAGCATTTGTTTGTTCAGATAAAAGTGCTAATGATTCCTTCATTGAGCTAACCTTCAAGGACTTAAGAAATTCATCTTCGTTTCTTAATTTTTTTCTTAGAAATACTCTTAAAATCTTAAGAAAAATTGTTATATCCAATTTTATTAAAGATTTTTTAAATTCAATCTTATTTGGATATATAGGATTGTCAAAGAAAATGAAAAGCCAAGAATTTGATATTATTTTTTGCCATGATATCTATCTTCTTGATTTTGCTCTTTCCCTTAAAAAGAAATCAAGAAAAGCAAAAGTTTTCTTCGATGCAAGAGAATACTATCCCGAACAATTTCAAGATAGCTTTTCATTTAAATTTTTAGAGACAAATGAAAGAAGAAGAATTTTAAAAAAAAATATTCACAAAGTTGATAAGTTTTTTACAGTTTCTGAAAATCTCAGAAGTGAGTACAAAAAAGAATTTGATAGAACACCTGATCTTATGATGAGTTTACCTTTTAAAATGGATTTAAAGGTAGGGAAAACAACTCAGAGCTTGGTAAGAATAGTTCATCATGGGGTGGCAAATCGGAATAGACAAATAGAAAAAATGATGAAGATAGTTGATAAGGCTGATTCAAAATTTAAATTTGATCTTTTTCTTACAGGGGATAAAAAATATATCCAATTTTTGAAAATGTTTGAGACGGATAGGATTAAAATTAGGCCGGCTATTGATTTCAGTCAAATCATACAAACATTGAATGGTTATGATATTGGGTTTTTCTATGTTGAGCCAACTACAAAAAATCTAGAATTTTGTCTTCCCAATAAATTTTTTGAATTCATACAAGCAAGATTGGCTGTATTTACTGGTCCTTCAATTGAAATGAAAAATCTAATTGATAAATATAATTGTGGTTTTTATTCTCAAGATTTTTCGATTGAAAATGCAACTGAAAAACTAGACTCAATTTCAATGTCGCAGCTTCAAACCTTAAAAGAGAACAGCAATGCAGCTTCAAAGTTCCTCTGCTTTGAAGAACAGGTTAAAAATTTAAATTTAGATAAGTGAAAATCCAAATTATTGATTCTGGGATAGGGAATATTTTAAGTGTTCAAAACATGCTAAGAAAGATCAGATTTAAATCAGATATTGTAAGAAAGCCTAATGATAGCGATTACAACCTGACAATTCTTCCAGGCGTAGGTGCGTTTGATAATGGCATCAAGAGATTAAATGATCTAGGCTGGTCTTCATATTTGAAAAATATTTCAAATAACAAAAAACATCAAATATTAGGAATTTGTCTAGGAATGCAACTTTTAACAAGTGGAAGCGAAGAGGGGAATCTTTCAGGCTTAGAACTCATTCCTGGTTATTTCGAAAAATTAGGCAAAAAGAATCAAAAAATGAAAGTTCCTCACATGGGCTGGAACTATGTTGAGTTTAAAAAATATAAAAATTATTTTTGGGAAAATTTTCAGGATGACCCAAGATTTTATTTTGTTCATTCCTATAAATATTCTTATCAAGATAGTTCCTATATTGCTGGTGAGTCAACATACGAAAAAGAAAATTTCGCCAGCATTATCAAACTAGAAAACATAACAGGTTTTCAATTTCATCCAGAAA
>MDTA01079574.1_pt1 | contig 18093 bp, 15 predicted proteins | sample 811151 | NCBI WGS metagenome assembly MDTA01 (sample SAMN05326648, study PRJNA326480) | marine metagenome | isolation source: seawater | place: Indian Ocean: South | collected 2010
CATCGTAAAGCCTGTTAATCATGTAACCAAGACCAACTCCATCAGGATCTAGGTCGAATTGTGAGAGATTCCTCTCCTTCCAGTCAGGGAATCTCGCCTCTAGCCGTGACAGTATGTACTCCCTGTCATCCATTTCCTGCAGGGCCTTGACCCTATCCTCAGGTGGTAGATTCGGATGAGATGTAATGTCACGCTCATCGAGAGGGCTTAGGATCCTATCTAGTTCCTCCACAAGCTCGGGATCCAGGTCCTCTCCCTCGATGGTTTGGAAGGATTCCAAGAGTCTGCTTGGCGAACGTCTCCTCCAGATGAGGCGGATGAGGTGGATATCTGGGTGCACCATGTTCTTGCAGTGCCAGCATATTCCGTCGTAGGTATCGAACTCGCATACCCCATAGTGCAAGTTCGGGTTGTCATCACAGCGTTGGCTCTCGTCCTCACCGGTCCACCAGAGGTCTTCTCCAGAAGGGCGATTGGTTTCCGTTACTGACGGCGGAAGTGGAGGCTTCTGGCCCTTGTGCTTGTAGCAAACTGGGCTGTTGTACATGTGTTTGCGTTTGCAACCATCAAACGCGCACGGACCGCCTACACCCACTGTTTCTCACTCCGTTTGTTCTTCCCACCAGTTGCCCTCTGCCTCAGGCTCTGGTGGGATTTCCTCTTCCTCCTTGGGTTTTGATTTGGGTTTTGATTCGAAATTGAAAATGGTATACACGGCAAAAGCATAGACTGCAAATAATGCAACAATGGACGAATATAAGCCAGAAAATTCGGGCATTTTTATGACTCCGAAATTATGATCATTTGGATCATAGTGAACGGTTACTGATTCGCCCTCAATGAAATTTGTATTTGGGGCATTGCTGTCATTCAATTTTATTGTCATCACATGGCTGCCCACACACCAATAGTCCTCATCTCCGCTCCAATATTGCCTAGAGTTGGAGAATGTAATCTGATAGTTTCCGGGTTCTGTAATGTGATGGACTGTGGTGGAATACAATGGATTCTGGATGGTGTAGACATGTTCTGTGGTTCCTCCAGCAATTGCAAGGTGAATACTGGCTCTAGAACCGGTATGCTCTGGGAAATTATTGAAGAGGTCAGTGACAGAGTCGTAAGAAGAAGTTACGAATATTGATGCTACTGCACCTCGTTCTAGCGTAAATGAATGTGTTTTCACACAGGTTTGTGTATTTGTGTAAATTCGTAGAGTATTTTTTGATATTGACTCTGTATATTCTTCGAATAATGGGCCTTCTGAATTTGAGACAGTATCCCATGAGAAGGAGTATCTCCACTCAGTATACTCAATTCCGTCTACAGAATAGTTGTATCTGAAAGTGTCATTGAATGGTTCGTAAATGGTCACAGTTCCCTCGGCCTGTTCCCAATCTGACAATTCGATTTGTCTGATTACATTCTGCGCATGAGGGAATAGGGAGACTAGCAGGATCGTTGTGGCAATAACCAATATTGGAAGTTTGGACTTCTTCTCTGGTCCACTATCCATGGCTCACTCCATTTTTTCTTCCCACCAATTGGATTCCTGATCGGGCTCTGGTTCTGGTTCTGATTGGCGTTGGTCCTGATGTTTCCAGCAGTAATCCGTGGTTCTGAACGAAAGCGCGTGGCAGCCATCGAGTGCGCATTGGGTGGCTTGTTTTGCTTGTCTTTGTTGAGGGGTGCTCAATTTGGTACTAGGAGTCGTTGCTGAATGCAAACCACCAGCCAATGCGGCACTTGAGCCAATATCCAACAAGCAACAAAGAAGTTCGAAAAGAGGAGCTGGCATGTATTTTTGATGGGCATTGGAGCGATAAGTCTGCCTACGGCGCTGGTGCTATCCAAGCCTCAAACGAGCATAAACGGAGTGTCGAACTGTAATCTCGCTTGATTTTGAGTGTCGGCTCAGGAGTGCCTTGTAGCCTAGGAGGTAGTGCGTTTTGTATCGCCTCGTTCGCATCTTCAATCTCTGATTCAGCAACAATTACTCTGCCTCTGATCATTGAGGTATTGGTTCTGTCAAGGAGAGGAATTAGAGCAGGTAGGAATTCTATGGTGCGGTGTGGTAAGTTAACCAGAAGTAAATCCCAGCTACCAATTAGCTCTGGGTTGTGTTGCAATTCAGTGGCATCGGCTAGGCCGGCAATCCTGTCATGATGGAGATTTGTGACAGGGGTTGGTCCTACTGGGTACTCCTTGCGGTCCCAGCGACGAAGATTGTCGAAGAGGAGTTCGACGGCGTCGGGGTTGAGATCTGTTGCAAGTAATTCACCCACCAAGTCAGGTTCCCCCAATAGTGTAGCCAAAGCGGGCCCCACACCACAAAACGGGTCGCAAACGCGTAGTGGGCGATCAAGCAAGGAGCGTAGTTCCTTGGCGAGTTCTAGGGTCTCTAGCCTCTCAGACTGTAACTTAGTCGAGAAGTAAGCGCGGGTTGGGTCGCACAGAATGCTGCGTCCAGACTCCTTGACAAGTACTCTAGTACTGGCCACATCTTCTGGGATTTGTTCCACCACAATCTTGTCTTCAAGACGTGCTCCAATTGGAGTGAGATCTCGGATTCGAAGTTCGCCAAGTACGCCAGCATCAGATAAGACTAGTCGGATGTGTGGATGTGAGAGTAATTTGGCAGTTGCGATTTCGCTCGAATATTGAGCAACTTCTTCTTCCAACCTGACAATCATCATGTCTGCAAAGAACTCATGCGAAGAGGGCCATGCCTCGCCTCCCGACTCGACAATTTCGTCACCCAAGAGATTTCTGAGGTGGGCCCACCAGTCAGTGTCTATCCTCTCATCAGTGCGGCCTTCATGCTCAATAATTGGATAATCAGCAAGTTCGGTTGGGAGAACCAATGCAGCCCCGGAGTCAATCGGAATTAGTCTAGAATTGTTATCCTCGGCTGCGAAGACTCTCATGCCTGGAGCAAGGAGATTTTGTTCGCGCATAAAGTCGAGAGTATGCTCGACTTGTTGGTTTGGTACTGAGAGATGGCGCATCACTTTCATGATGGGCAGCGGGGCAGCCCGCTTCACGATGACGGATGACGGGGTAGCTCCTGGACTGTGGTTGATAGGTCTCGGTCCGGGTGATTTGGACCATATCACGGAGCGAGCTCGAAGAGTGGCTAGGGGGTGTTCTAAGCGTTACTTAGAGGGGTACACCGCTGTGTTGCCACCTTCTGAGGAGGAGAGGCTTGAGTCTGTTGTTGGTAATTGGGAGCGTTTGATGCGAGACGGAGTTGAGGCGCCTGAGGTTATGCTCGAAGAGGCTCGTGTCGGCCCCGTCGCTCTACTGGTTGTGGGAGACCCAATGCAGGCGACAACCCACATTGATTTGGAGGAGCGTTGTGCTGAGGAGGGTATTGGTTTTCATGTAATTCCTGGCCTTACAGCAACTGCGCTTGCAGTATCCCTATCTGGCTTGCAATCATACAGATTTGGTAGGCAGGTCACTATTCCATTCTCTGATGGAAATTACTTACCGACTTCTCCGTTCGAAATGATTTGTAGAAATATCGATGCGGGCATGCATACACTGGCCTTGCTAGATCTTGATCCAACGGGAATGGGATTAGAACAGCCTCGGCCGATGACGCCGGGCGAGGCGGTTGATCATCTAGTTCGGATGAATGAAAGGAGCGAAGTATTCGATGAGTCTGTTGAGGATTGGAATGGGCTTCTTCTCAGTGATCTTGGAACTGAAGAAGAGAGGGTTGTTTCAGGTACAATGCATACTATCTCAAAAATCGAAGGTGGGCATATTCATGCTCTAATCATAGCCGCAGAATTCAGTGGTATGGAAGCAGAAGCTTTCGAGCGACGCAGAATATCCGAAGATACGACGGAATGAAAGATAAGAAACGGGTGGAAGAGGCGAAAACGATGGCGAAGCCCCCTGCTGAAGTCCGGTTTCCGGGAGACAAGAACCGTCGGAAGAAGATTCGGATGAGGGGGATTAAGCAAGCCTCCAAGGAGATTCAAGATAGGCTTGATAGAAATCTCGAGGAGCTAGTCGAAGATCCGGAAGTATTCCTGCCTGAAATCAAAGGAGAAGTTGATCAGTCGTTCTTCTCAAAGGATCTGATGGCTAGAACTCTCAAAGAAGTCTCGGCGGTCTCAGCCAAGCGCTTCGATACGAAGTGGTTACGAAAGCGCATGACAAAGAAAGGCGGAGATATTGTTTGTAGGGCTCTTGCCGGTAGTTTGCTCGCTGCGTCGGAGGAAGATAGGTCCACAGTTGCCGTATTCAAGAATCCATTATTCGGTGTGGCTAGTTACATTCGTAGAGGCAATGGTAGGCAAGGCCACCTAGCAGGGATTCAGAATCATAATCATCCAAAGCTCAGATTATTAGTTTGGGATGAGCACGCAAAGTCTGGGCAATGGTTCTTCTCGTGGGATGGTGGATTTGTGTTCACGGGGACTACCCCAGAGCCGCCCTCTGAATGGCTTGATTGGAGTCTGGATGGAGCTTCTATAGATCTCTCCGGAGAAGGGGATTTGCGATGGAGTTCTGGATTAGAGCGCGAGATTGTCGAGAATGGAGAATTAACTGAGTCGGGGTGGCTCAGGCTTGAATTTACAGATGGTACCTTAGTAGGTCTGTCGCGGTCTTCCCTTGCTAACACAGAGGAGCAGTTCGGACAGAGTGTTGCTATGGGCATGATGCCTCCTCGACTGAGTGATATCGCTCAAGCTGAGTGGGTGTGGAGGCCCGCCGGTTGGCCCGAGGACAGGGATTTACCAGCTGCCGGAATGGAAAGGCTAGAGGAAGTGTTGAGCACCTGGATGAGGCTTGCGCTCGATGACTCTTCGTTGGCTAGAGCTTGCAGAAGTAGTATACTGAATGCAATCGAAGATGGGTATGTAGTGGGAACTCATTGGTTCCCTGAAGGTTCCAGAGAGGATTTCCTAGGACATATGAATGGAACTGACGAAGAAAGGGCTGCTATCGCTTGTATTCTGGATTCTCTTGACCACGGTATTCATGTCAGAACTGACGGTAGTGTACTCAATCTGGATGAGGATGTCGTGCGACTAGAGGAGAGTTCTTGTCATCCAAATTTAGTAGCTCTATGGGCTGATCATGGGTTGACAGTCTTGGAGGGAATTTATGGTATCGAAGATGATGAAGCTGTGGTGGTTTTGGAAAAGCAAGCCAAGCGTAAACAGGGCTTCGGTGCATTCCTACGCGAGTTGGGAGCAAGCCGTAGCGTGGCTATGAAACTCAAGCGGTTGCCTTGGGAGAGTGGTGTTCTTCCCTCTCCTCTATCTTTCGCGGATGAGTTGATCAGGCAGGCCGTTGATCGGGGAATTGCTTCCACGGTGTCGAAGGCCCGTAAGGGCCGAGGCTTGGATATGGCAATGGGTTGGGCCTGGTTGACGGTGCATGATAGAACTGAGTCGGATGCTTGGAGGTTTGACGAAGATAGTAGAGACAAAGGAGGAGATTGGGTTCCTGCTCTGAGGGCTCTGTGGGATGCGGCCTCAGAACTCTTACTGAATGACAATCTCGATGCGGCCCAAGACTATGAATCTGCGATGAATTGGTTGGCCGAAGTTTCTGGTTCGGGGCCAATAAATCTCAGCCAGTAGTAAATGGCTAGTGAGGAAGAGCAATCCAAACTGCGACGGCGAATAGCGCCGCGCCCATTGCCATGTTGAGATTTTTTGCGGATTTTTCGGTACTGAATACTCCCCTCAATAGAGTCCCGAAGGTCGCCCATGTGACGACTGCTGGAAGGCCGAATATCAGATTGAGAAGAACCAAGAGTGCTTTAGCGACGAAGCCGGACCCAAATAGACCCCCAAATGCTGTCATCAGGACAAGGAAGTGGATCCACGCCTTTCCATTGACAATTTGTAGAGCCATTCCAGTTCTGAAACCCAATCTATCGGCTTGTTCATGTTCAGTATCTATTGGGGATGATGTCGCTATCTTGTATGATAAATATGCAATATAGGCAGCCCCCACATAGGTGAGTAATTGGAAGAATTCCTCGTTCTCTTCGATGAATACAGTGGCCGCACCTACAAACAGGCCGAGAGAAGACCAACCAACGGCCATCCCTGCAATGAGCGGCATTGATCCTTTCAGGCCGTGTTGGGAGCCGTGGGCTGCGCATAGCACATTGTTAGGCCCGGGGGTGAAGCACATTGGGATGATGAAAGCCAATGTTGCTAGCAATAACTCGGTTTCCATTCCATCAAGTCCGGATTTAATCGGTCTTTGCAGCTGTTAATGCCCTATCGATATCGTTCCAAAGATCTTCGATGTTTTCTATTCCTATGCTCATTCGAACAAACCCAGGAACTATTCCTGCCTCAATTCTAACATCTTCAGGTACAAACATATGGCTCGAATTAAATGGGCATTCAACCAAACTCTCGACCCCGCCAAGACTGGTAGCTTCGAAGATAATGTCGAGGTTTCGCATGAATTTTAGTGCGGCCTCATCTCCTCCCTTCACCACAAATGACATCATTCCAGTCCCTCGAGGAGAGATTCTCTTGGCGACCTCGTAATCTGGGCTGGATGCAAGACTTGGGTGGTTAACATGCTCAATCATATCATGGGCCTCTAGTCGCTTTGCGATTTCAGCGGCGTTTGAAGTATGGATAGGCATACGTGCGTGTAGAGTCCTCATGCCTCTCTCAAGCATGTAGCACATGTGAGGATCGGCGGCACCACCGAAGTGGACTTTTTTCGGGAAAATCTCTGCAACGAGATCCTTGCGGCCAACGACCAGTCCAGCGATTAGGTCTGAGTGTCCTCCAAGATACTTTGTGCCGGAGTGGATTATCAAATCAAATCCAAAATCAATGGGATTACATCCCCACGGTGTGGCGAAGGTATTGTCCACTACGGCAATTAGATTGTGCTTCTTTGCCAATGCGGCCATTGCCTCCAAGTCGCATACCTTGATGACAGGGTTGGTGATGGTCTCTACATAGAGTATCTTGGTGTTCTCCTGAATCGCTGCCTCGTAAGAAGCAGGGTCTCGCATATCGGCCATTGTGACCTCAATACCGAATCGTGGGAGATCCTCTACCATCAGACCGTAGGCTCCTCCGTAGCAATCAGCACTAGCAATCATATGGTCGCCTTTGGATAGAAGAGACATTAGTGTCGTTGAAATTGCAGCCATGCCACTAGCAAATGTTTCTCCGTCTTCGGCGCCTTCCAACTGGGCTAGTTTCATTGCCACTCCTTCCGAATTTATGCTAGATAGTCGTGAATAGAGTGCGGTGTGTTGGGCTCCGGCGGCCCAACCAGCATACCGCTCGTCAGTCAATTGATATGTGGCGGTTGAGAAAATCGGGGTTACGGCTGAACCTTCGATGTTCTGAGTGCCCGACCATACAGCTCGAGTTTCGAACTTCTTGTCTGAGTGCTTCTCGTTCATGAGTAAGGCGGGTCGACATCTTACCATCAATGATGCGCCAGTACAAACTGGCTATTCGAGTCCTATGGAAGATAGTACTGATTCAAGATCTGCGTCGACTAGGATTGGCTTTGCTTGAGAGTTTTCAACTGCTATTTCGGGGTCTTTTAGTCCGTGTCCGGTTACTGTTACTACTACAGTACTGCCATTTGGTATTCCAGATTCGTGATGATATTTCAGCAGGCCCGCTATTCCAGCCGCTGAGGCTGGTTCAACAAAGATACCCGCGGTTCTTGCCAGTAGTCTGTGGGCATCAAGAATCTCTTCGTCGCTCACCATTCCGATTACGCCGTCGGATTGTTCAACCGCTTCGTTGGCTCTGTCCCAGCTGGCCGGATTGCCAATTCGTATGGCAGTAGCAACTGTCTCGGGTGATTCCACTAGTGCACCTCTGACTATTGGCGCGGCTCCCTCTGCCTGCCAACCCATCATCTTGGGGGTTTTCGTAATTTGGCCTACTTCGAAGTATTCTTTGTATCCCTTCCAATAAGCAGTGATATTGCCTGCATTTCCTACTGGAAGAAAATGCATATCTGGAGATGTGCCAAGAGTGTCGCAGACCTCGAATGCTCCTGTTTTCTGACCCTCTATTCGATATGGATTAATGCTGTTGACTACTTCGATATCATCTCTTTTCCCTAGTTCTCTGACAATATTGAGTGCTTCGTCGAAATTACCTCTGACTTCAATTGTCTGGGCACCGTGAATCAGTGCTTGGGCCATCTTACCAGAGGCTATCTTCCCTTCTGGTAACAGGACAAGGCAAGTAAGGCCGGAGGCAGCAGCATAGGCGGCTGCCGAGGCACTGGTATTCCCAGTACTAGCGCAGACTAGGAATTGGGCTCCTCGCTCCACGGCTTTGGTGACTGCAAGTGTCATTCCACGATCTTTGAATGAACCAGTTGGATTGAGTCCTTCGTGTTTGATTAGTAAGTTGAAATCAGCACCCATCTCGGTGACGATTTGTCTTGCATCAATTAGTGGTGTTCCGCCCTCGTTTAGTGAGATTATGCAGGTGTCTTCAGTTACAGGCAAAAAGTCGCGATATCGTCTTATCACGCCGTGTCCTGTCATGTTGTGCCCTGATGTGTTTCACCCATGAACCTCACCCGGACCACCAAAGCGACCTGCTAGGTTGAGGCAGATTGCGACGATTGGGCCAATGAGTACTGCAAACATGATTGTACCTAACCCGAATGTTCCACCCAAAACTAACCATCCTATTGCTAGGACTGTGATTTCAATGGCCCCTCTGACTCTAGCAATTGGAATGCCTGACACTCTTTGTAGGCCCGTCATCCATCCATCCCTAGGGCCTGGACCTAAATTTGCAGTCAGATAAATTCCACTACCGATGCCAACTAGTACAATTCCGAGTAAGGCTTGGGCTATTGCGAGATAATGATTCCCGGGTGTGGGGAGTTTTGGTACCATCACTTCAATCGCCGCGGCAATAATTATTGCATTGAGAATCGTTCCTATACCCGGTTTTTCCTTCAATGGTATCCATAGCAATAGAACGAGGACGCTGACCAAGAAGGTGGTTTGTCCTACGCTCCAATCTATATTGATTGCAATGCCCTCAGCTAAGACTGTCCATGGGGTGTTTCCGATGCCGGCAGCGATGAGGATCGCGTCTCCTGTTCCGAACACCCACAAACCGATAATTAGAATCACGAGAGTTTTCGTTCGGGGCTTGACCGTAAGGGGGTCTTCTGCACTCCAAATAGTGGTAGGCACCTCCTTTGCAGGGCGGAGTACTTCCAACAGACCCATGGTCGTGCGAAATACTGGGAGGAAATCAAACCGATGCATACTTTGAATGGTGGTAGACCCTTAGCCTCACTAAGGTGAGGCTGTGGAGGCTTGGGAACAACCCATTGAAACCGGCGGGATGCCGGAAGACGGTGTTCACTTCGATGTCATAGTGGTTGGAGGGGGGCCTGGAGGATCTGCTGCTGCGGCATACAATGCTATGAATGGGAACAAGGTTCTGTTGGTTGAGAAGGAAGTTTGGCCCAGAGACAAGATATGTGGCGATGCTGTTGGTGGTAAGTCTCTATCTCATGTCAAAGAGCTTGGAGTTCTTCCAATGATTCAGGCCACACCGTATTATCAAGTGGATTCCATTGTCTTTGGTAGTGCGAATGGTTCGGAAGTCAAAGTGATGCTTCCTAAGAAGAGTTACGAAGCTAAGGGTTTGATGTCTGGCTTTGCTCTTCCTAGAATGCAATTCGACTACATGATGTTCAAGCGGGCTTGCGAACTTGTTCGTGAGAATGGGGGTTCGGTAATCCAGGGATTCTCCGTCAACGAAGTAATGTCTGAGGCAAACGAAGATGGTCATAGAATTACAGGGATTTCTGGAAAGATTGGAAGTAAGCGTTCCGAAGGTCCTGAGTTGACTTTTACCGCTTCCGTCACCATTGGCGCTGCAGGATACAACTGTCCTGTATCAAGGAAAATCGTGGAGTTGCATGATGAGCCTCACAAGGATAATGACCATTTTTGTGGCGGGTACCGAGAATACTGGGAGAATGTCAAAGGTTTAGAGGGTCAAGAAGGGCCAATTGAGATACACTTCATTGAAGAAGTTCTACCTGGTTATTTCTGGCTCTTCCCAGTCAAAGAGGGAGTGGTAAATGTTGGAATTGGGATGTTGATTTCGGAACAGCGAAAGCAGAAAGGAATGAAGAAATCGCTCAAGCAGATTCAGAAGTGGGTTATTGAGAATCATCCTCGGTTCAAGGAACGTTTTGGAGAGGCTACTTTGGTTGAGGGTTCAGAGAAAGGTTGGCAACTTCCCTTCGGTTCGCCAAGAAAGAATGCGCCGTCATACCAACCCCGTAGGGGCGCAATGGCGGGAGCAATGACTGTAGGAGATGCGGCCAGTTTAGTCGACCCGTTTAGTGGCGAAGGGATTGGGAATGCTTTGCTTACTGGTAAATTGACTAGTTCTCACTTCAACAAGGAAATACATTCTGATGGATTTCCGCTGAGTGCTGCTACAGCATACATGGAAGACATGTGGAATGAATTGGGTGGGGAGTTGAGTAATTCGACTAAACTGCAGCGAATGATGAAGATGAAGCGTTTGACCAATTGGTTCGTCAAGAAGGCTGCTAAGAAGCCCGAAATTGGTGAGATGATGTCTGAGATGATTGCTAGTAAAGAGACTCAGAAGGCTTTGTGGAGTCCATGGTTCCTGTTCAAGACTTTAGTGCTGCCTTGAGGTGTAGAATGTCAGAATCCTCTGCTTCATTGGATGGAATCAAAGCCGTGTTCCTAGATCTTGATGGTACAATCTACCTGGGCTCTAATCTAATTGAGGGGGCGCAATCTTTCCTGGAGAGATTGGAAGAAAGAGGGATTATGAGATTCTTCCTCTCAAATAATTCTAGCAAATCGGTTAGTCAGTATCTTGAGAAGTTGCAGGCACTGGGCATACCTGCTACTGCTGACGAGGTCTTGCTTTCTACTCACGATCTAATCTCTTGGCTTGCTGAGAATGGAATTGAGCGGTCTTACTTGGTTGGAACGGATGGTATGAGAGAGATGTTGGAATCTGCTGGAATTAGTACTGATTCTGATGAACCTCAATATGTCATTCTCGGTTACGATACTGAGATTACTTACGAGAAACTCAGTACTGCCTCAATTCATTTGCACCGAGGTGTACCTATGGTAGCAAGTCACCCTGATGTCGTTTGTCCTTCTCCGGATGGAGGGTTGCCTGATACTGGGGCATACATGGACCTGTTCGAGGCCACAACAGGAGTGCGTCCTGAGCATATCTGTGGCAAGCCAAATGCTGGAATGATATTGCATAAGGTGGAGGAGTTGGGGTTGCGACCAGACCAATGCGCCATGGTCGGAGACAGGTTGTACACTGATATTGAGATGGCTGAGAGAGCGGGTGTTCACGGGGTGTTGGTATTGAGTGGCGAGGCTACAATGCAGGATCTTGAAGCGGCCCCTCAGAATCCATCGATCGTTGTCAATTCGGTAGCTGAATTATGTCGAGGAAATTAGGTCATGGCTGAGGATCTGGTTACTGTCACCGGAGCAAGCGGTTACATCGGTAGTTATGTTGTTGCCAATTTACTTGCTAGAGGCAGGAATGTCAGGGCTACTGTGAGAGATGTGGATGACTCTGTTAGGGTCGACCATCTAAAGGAGCTTGAAATTGCTGAAGGAGGGAGTCTTGAGATAGTCGCAATGGACTTGTTTGATGCAGATTCTGTTATTTCTGCTATAGCAGGATGTACCGACCTCATCCATACTGCAGCTGCTGTCAGGATCAGTGCCAAGGAGCCTCAAAGACAGATTGTTGATCCAAGTGTAATTGGTACTCAAAATGTGGTCGCGGCGATTGACGCTGCTGGAACTGTTGAGAGATTTGTCCACACCTCATCCACAGCGGCAATTAGGCCAATTAATTGGAAGAATGGACAGATCTTGACTACAGAAACCTGGGCTGATGATGCGACCTTGGAAAATAACCCGTATGGTTTAGCTAAGGTGAGTGCGGAGAGAATTGTTCGAGAGTGGCATTCGGATGGAGGGGGTAAACCCAGGATGGTTACAATTCATCCAAGTGTGGTTTTTGGGCCCCCAATGAGTAAGATCCATTTGCGTGGTTCTCTTTCTTTCCTAAATGCATTAGTACAGAGAAAAATCCCTCTATTAATCCCAATCCAAATCAATATCGTCGATGTTAGAGATGTGGCTGAAGCACATGTTAGGGCTTTGACGATGGGTGAGAATGCGGGTAGATATCTGACCGTTAGTGGAGATATGCAGTTCTCCGAAATTTCGAAGACCCTTCGGGAAGAATATCCGGAGTTGAAGACTCCTAGATTCTCTGTTCCATATTTGATAGCGTTATTTTTCGGCCCACTATTCGATAAGCGGATAACATATTCTTGGGCGAAGCAGCATCTGAAGAGAAACCTGTACTGGGACGCAACCCCAGCAGAACGAGAGTTGGATATGTCATGGAAATCCCCTAGAGATTCGGTGATTGAGTCCGTTCCGAAAATGGTTGAGTTGGGGAGAGATTAGTCCTCAATATCTGCTAGGATCTCTTCTTCTGACTGGGTCCTTAGCCAGAACACGGTGACCCCGATTGCTAGGATAACAAATACCACCAAACCAATCAAGAAAAATGAGGATGCTGCTTTCTCAAGAATTGGGGTGCTGTCAGCATTATATGCAGGAATTAGGGTTTCATCGTATACAGGGCGAACCATTACCAAATCGAATGCAGTATCTACATCGTAGAAGTCTGACGGTTGGGCTGGGTCGAGGTCCGAGTATCCGTCGAATCTTAGTGGAACTTCGAATATTCTCTCTTCACTTACATCCAGTGTAAGTAGAACATCGAATGTGTATGGGACTCTGGGTTCCATGAATTCGGAGCCCGTCAAAACTCCAGTAATTGGAAGAGAGATTGCGGTTCCTGATACATCGAACTCTGTCCATTCGCCCCAATGTTCTGGTGTAACTTCTAGCACGATGTAAATGGTGTCTCCAACCAAGGTTCCCTGGCCCTGCGCGTCATCATTTCCATCGGATCCTAAATCGACATTTGGCCTGATTTGTGCGACTTGAGCAGTGTCTGTATCCCAGTCTAGAGAGCTGAATGCTATTTGCATCTCATAGGTTCCGTTTGGAACCCAGACATAGTGCCTATCGTCGGTAGCATAGGTACCGAATGTGCTGGTTGGACCGTTGTTGAAATGACTCCATTCCCCTTTCCAAGCATGTCTGAGTTGGTCGGTTTTCAGGCTTAGGCCTCTCGTATCCATGATACCTTCGTAGTGTTCGTATGCATCCCAGACCGTGGCTTCAGGGTGATCTAAGAATCCGTCCCCATCAGGATCGCGCATGACTTGTAATGTTCTTGCGAGGGCGAGAGCTCTGTCTGTGTCGACTAATCCGTGACCGACTCTCCAATCGTGGCACCTGCTGGTGGTGGCCGAGATGTGGCACTCTTCTGGGATGTTGTCGCAAGAATCGTCGTCATTTCCTTCCTCGCATGAATTTTTCAAGACTTCATAATGTGAAGTCAGTTCTAGTATCAATTCAACCTCATGAACCCTTGATTCGTTTCTCGTGTTCCAATCTTCAAATTGAATTCCCTTTGCGGTCTCGTTGAAGTACAGGCTCTCACCTTCGTCGTGATCTTCGTATTGGTAGTTAGCTGTCCCTAAGGAAGGAGCGGCGGCGAGAAGTAGAGTTGCGATTCCGCCGATGTGAGGTGTGGCCATGCTAGTACCTGAGATTGCCATGTAGTACAGGTCGCCTTGGGTTCTGGTTGAAGCGTCAATTGCTGTGGCTCTTGGAGCAGTTGCCCAGATATTTCTCCCTGGGGCTCCGATATCTGGCCAAGTATGTTGTTGGGTTTTCCAGCCCCTGCTGGAGAAAGATGTGACTGCATTTCCATCATGAGTAAGCGCTGCTACTGATATTGCAGAGGGAGTATTTGCGTAGATGTTTGTGCGTAAATCGCTCTCCGACTCGTCACCATTTCCACCGCTATTTGATGCAGCGAAAATTACAGCAACATCATTGTCATATGTCAGCATGTCAGTAAGTATTGTGACGGCGTTTGAGGGATTGTAGTCTCCGTTTGTACCCCAAGAATTTGAGACGACTCTGATATTGTAATCATTCAAGCCTGGTCTACTGTGTTGATAGGTCCATTCCAAACCCTCAACGGCTGCGAAGATTGACGCGCCATCTCCAGTGCCTAGTGCTACAATTGTTGCTCCCTTTGCAGTACCAAGGCGTCTTCCACCCGAGGCGTCCCCATTGCCAGCAATTGTGCCTCCGACATGAGTTCCGTGGCCACTTGATGTATCGGAATTGCAATTTGGTGCGTCTACCCATGCAATGCCGGTCCATTTTGCTGACCAAATCAACTTCTCACCAGTCCATGGCTCTCCACAATCGAAATCTGGATGTTCACCATCGATTCCGGTGTCCAAATCTACAGCAGTGGCGCCTTTTCCATCAAATTCTGAAAGAGAAAGATCTGGTTCTGTTTTCAGAATCCCATCTGTTCCGATGATTGCTCGGTGCCAAGCAAGACTGGCGTTTACCCACCTGACCGTTTCGTGCATCATTGATTCCTTGTCATCCTGATCGCCTGGCAGGTAGAAATGTTCGATTGGGACATTGAGTTCCATATGCTTGACCATAGAGAAGGTGGAAAGGCGGGACATCTCGGAAGGAGTTCCAACAATCAGACCGCCATGGAGAACTGACATCTCCGAAATCAATTTGATACCTGTTGATTCAAGTGTATTCCAAACAATATCGTTTGGGTTTTTGGTTAACTGTACAATGACTTCGATTTCGTCTTGTGTATCGAGTTTTGAAATCAATTCATCGCTCATCTTCGACACATCAACTGATGAGTTGTGATTGGTGTATGCAAGTGAACCCGACATTGATGCAACCAGAGTTACCATCAGCAACGCAATAAATCGCACATGTAGCCGTCCTAGCGATTGGATTTCAACGAAACCCCATATTGAATATCAGAACCGTTGACCTGATGTAGGCGGGTCGTAACCGCGATTCATGCGCGTAGTGGCCATGACGCTTGCCCTGTTGATGGTTTTAACGCCACTAGGTGGTTGCTTCGGAGAGGAAGAGGTGGTTATCGAAGAGAAGAATGTCTTCGAGGAGGTGTGTCCTCAGGGAATAGCGAATAACACCTGGTATCATTACTCCAATGCAACAGATGCGACTAAGATATCGGGTGAGTTCAATGGCACCTCTGTTCTAGTCGGAAACAATGCCCCTGTCTGCGCAATTGGTACTTATTATGGGATTGGATTGACTACATTCGAGCCCACAATTGGTGTGACATCATCAGACAATCTGTACATGACCAGTTGGGGTAATGGAGATTCTGGCTCAACCGCTATTGTACGGTGTTCCGGTCTGATTGGTATGACAAATGTGAGTGATTATGTCTGCGAAGATGTCTACAATGTATTTGCACCCGTAGCCAATAGTAACGACCCGTATGTGTATGTCGACCCATGGACGGATCGAATAATGAAATTCGATATGCATGCGTTGCTAGGTATGACCGTTGAATGGTCTGACAATGAGGGAGGAAGTTGGACTGGGCCCTCGGTGGCTACTGGTTGGTCAGTTCAAGACCATCAGACAATTGCTTCTTCTCCTTACCCAGCCCTATTACATCCCACTACCTGGGTGTTCTGCGTCAACGGGAATTATCCTTACCCTGTTTGCTCATCGAGTAATGATGGTGGTTTAACTTGGGGTCCTGAAGTACCTGGAGCGCCCACCAGCTGCAATAGTGGTGGTTTGACGGGACATATTATGGGGTCCGACAACGGTAATTTCTATCGCGGAAATAGAGGTTGTAATGATGGAGAGGGGTATTCGATTTATCGAAGTACGAATGGGGGCCTAACTTGGACGGAGCATCCATTGCCAACGGAAACCACCGGAACTGCGGAGACCTGGAACTTCGAAGAGGCTCAGGTATATCCTGATTCGGAGAATAATGTCCACGCGATGTGGATGGGTTCTGATAACATGCCCTACTACTCCTACTCAAGAGATGAGGGAGATACTTGGAGTGATCCTTTGATGGTAGCTCCTCCAATTGGTCTCAACGGTACTGGCTTCCCGGTGATTACAGCGGGGGGTGCTGGACAGGTTGCGCTTGGTTATCTCGGTGATTCTGGGGGAGACACATGGAATGGATATCTTACTGTGATTTCTGATGCGTTCAGCCCAATGCCTCTGATGACAACGGTTCAGGTGAATGCGTGGGGCGATCCTCTAGACACTAGTGCCGATTGTGGATACAATAGATGCGGTGGATTTGGAGATTTCAATGACATCGTAATCGATCAATACGGGCGAGTTTGGTTTGGTTTGGCTCACAATGTTGGCGGGGAGATTGGTATCTTTGGGACGATGGCGTCTGGGCCGAGTTTGCGTGGTAATGGAACACTACCGGAGTTGCCTGTGGGCGGCCCTAGCACTCTCTAGAATACTTCTGGATATAGATCATGGGCTTGGATTCCGAAGCTTACTGCGAAAGCAAGCATTGCTATTCCACAAATTACCATTGCGATGCGGTATCTACGAGGGGAAAGCCATGCGCCGCCTCCCACGAAAATCCAGGCTATTGCGGCTTTGACTAGAATGATTGTAACTAGGAATGCGATTGCGTAGAGTACTGGTGCTACTGGTTCCTGCTCTGCTGCAGAGGCCATCAATGGGCCACCAATCAAGAACCAGAATACATACACATTGGGATTGAGTAAGTTTGTCAGAATGCCGCGTTTGAAGGATCCTGACGCGTCCTCCTCCATGTCTGGATTGGGTAGTTCTAGTGTGAAGCACTCGAGGCCCATCTTAGTCAAAAATGCTGCACCAAGAGCTGAAATTGCCAAGAGAACACTGGGTTCAGTGGCCACCCAACCAGCAAAAAATAGGCTAACGATGATCAATGGACCGTCGGTGAAGATAGGGGCTGCTGCTGTCCACATTCCCGCCTTCAGGCCCTTGGAAAGTGATTCTCTGATTACCATAGTCAGTAGTGGGCCGGGTTTGATTCCCTCGATGATACCTAGGGCCACGCCGGCTCCTGCGAGTTGTGCAATCAATTCGGTGTCCATCGCTTAGCGCCTCGCGGCTAACTTGGCCAGAAGTTTGAGTATCTCCAAGTAAAGCCAGATGAGTGTTACCATCAGACCGAATGCGGCCCTCCACTCAAGTTGTTTAGGGGCGCCTCTTTGTACTCCTCTCTCTATGAAGTCAAAATCAGCAACTAAGCAAAGGGCCCCTATTCCTATTACGAATAGCGAGAACAAAATCCCGATTGGTCCTGAGCCGTGAATGTAGGGAACTGCGTACCAGCCAGAAACTGAACCGATAATAGAAACGATGTAGATTAGAATTATTGCGACTAGGGCCGATGTTACGGCAATTCGCGTATTCTCATCCCAAGCAATCAACCCGGCCCTGTATATCATTATCATAGCCCCGAGAATCATGAAGGTAAGTAGTGCGGCTAGAATACCAATACCTGGTAATTGTAGGTAGACTTCGAACATCCATGTGAAGCCTCCCAATACCAGACCTTCGAGTGCGGCATATGTTCCGATTAAGACTGGATTCATCGATTTCGAGAAGATAATTATCATGGCAACGACGAATCCCCCGATTGCTCCAACAAAGATTAGTGGGGCGGCTTGAGGCATCGAGAAAGCTGTCAGTACTGCTGTTGTAGCGGTAATCAACAGTAGTAAGCCGGTTTTCTCGGCTACTCCTTCTATAGACATTAGATTGCTCTCTTTATCCTCCCACCAACTGGTATCTGAGTAGTTGCTCTTCTCAAAGGTAGAGTCGCTTAGTGCGGGGTTGCCTGAACGGTACATCTGCATCACTGAGAAGGTGGCCCTACTCAAGGCTTAGCCCGGAATCTTTGATGGTGGGTTAGATTAGTTCCTTCAGATGTTGTCCGGTGTAACTTGATGGGTTGTCTGCAATCGATGAAGGGGGGCCTTCTGCTACGACCAATCCTCCTCTCTCACCACCCTCGGGACCTAGATCGAGAACCCAATCTGCGCATTTGATTA
>MDTA01167868.1_pt1 | contig 18093 bp, 15 predicted proteins | sample 811151 | NCBI WGS metagenome assembly MDTA01 (sample SAMN05326648, study PRJNA326480) | marine metagenome | isolation source: seawater | place: Indian Ocean: South | collected 2010
AACTATTTCGATCACCGGATCCGGAACGAAATAGAGCTATTATCAAAAAATATGGTTACATACTCAACAACCCTGTCGTGAAAGGTCTTTGCTCGCCGGATTAAGAGTGGCCTTGGAAGCTCGAATCAAAGGAAACATCAGTCGAATGAACCGAGCCCGCCGAGACGTCGGGCTCCACCAATCACAATCGATCAGGTGGAACGCGACGTCCCGGCGCGTTCGATTTCCGGATCCGACACATCAAACGCTTGCCGCGACTTCCCGAGGCATCTTTTCGACGTTCAAACCTGAAACTCGCCGTCTCGATAGATCACCTGGCTACTTCCGTCCTTAAGCGTCGCCGTCACCACGCGATTAGAGGTCGCCACGATATCCGTGTGCACGACAGAGTTGTTGTAGCCCATCTCCTCCCACTGCTCTTCCGATACCGATGTCTGGTCACCGGTATACGAATCTCGATAGGCCGCTCCAACTGCGATATGCGTGTTTCCATTTTCGCCCCCGACATTCTCATCATAGAGCGTTTCACCCATGAATTTCGTGATACGCGAGAAACGCCGATCCGTCAGCGAGAACTCGCCCACCTTGTCAGCATTCTCCACGGCGATCATCTCTTTGAGAATGGACTCCCCCTCTGATGCAGAGGAAGCCACAACTTTTCCGTCTTTGAACTCCAAATACGCGTCCTTGATAAGATTGCCGTAGCGATAGAGCGGTTCCGTAAACTGTATACGCCCTTCCGTGCCTCTCCAATCTGGTGAAATGAATAGCTCGAAACTGGGAATGTTCCGGCCTGAGCCTCCAAGCCATTTACGATTATCCCCAATGGAAATCCACAGATCCGTATCCGCCGCTTCGATATGCAGCTTCTCGATTGGAAGCGCATCTAGCTTATCCTTGATCTCGTACAAATCCTTGTAGAGGGCTTTCCATTTTGCGGCAGGTTCCGCCTCGTCCAAATAGCAAGCCTTTACGATCTCCCCCCAATACGCTTCCTCGCTCAAACCGACTTCATCCGCCATAGCTTTTGTGCCATACATGCAAAGCGTCCAGGTGTATCGCCCTTCACCCTCCTTGGTCCGACGCCAGTCCATATAGGGCTTAAGCGTTTTTTGCGTAGCCATGATCTTAGAACTGTCGATACCGTCTAACTCCTTCTTATCAGTCTCGGACAAAACGGCCACCGAATGATCGATCTGATCGATCAGGCCTTTCAGGTACTTTTCCGGGAAAAAATTGAGCTGCTCTTCATTGGCCAACTCGTAAAACTCCCTGGAAAAATCATCCGGCGTGTAGAATATCAGTGGATGAGCGCCCGCCTTCAAAACAGCCCGTCGCAGGGCCACCAAAAGTGGCTTGGCCACCTCAGCCACTCGCAGTTGAACAACTTCGCCCGGACGAATGCCTTCTCCGCTATTCAGGGCGAAATTAATCATCACATCCGCGTATTTCTCCAGTATCTCCTCGCTAGGCTGATAACTCATAGGCTGATGCAATTAAAGCGAAACAACATGATTGCAAGCCGCATGTATAGAGATCGTTAAGCCGTGGGGATTTTCGGAATTGCCGCTCGACTGGCAGGAAGCAAAGCATCAATACTAACAATTGATATGAGGCGTTTTCTACTGCTAGCCCTAATTCCACTTTTCGCGTCGCTGACTCACGCCGCGGAACGCAACATCATCTTCATCGTTTCCGATGACCAAAGCCCAACCTTAGGCTGCTATGGAGATTCCGTCGCCCATTCCCCAGCTATCGACTCGCTAGCTGCCGACGGAACTCTCTTCCATCGAGCCTACGCGACCACAGCCAGTTGTTCCGCAAGCCGATCGGTCATCATGTCCGGCCTCCATAACCACTTCAATGGACAATTTGGGCACCAGCATAACTACCACAAGTTTTCCAGTTTTCATAACGTGATTAGCCTGTCCCTGCCAAGAGCCTTATCGCGAGCCGGATACCGCACGGCCCAAATCGGTAAATACCATGTCGCGCCCGAAGAAGTGTATCGATTCGACACTTACCTAAGCGGCAATGCCCGAAACGGAGTGCAGATGGCCAACGTTGCCAAAGACTTCATCACGCAGCAAAGCGATCAGCCCTTCTTTCTCTACTTCGCCACCTCCGACCCCCACCGAGGAGGTGGAGACGACCAAACATTTCCCGGGAAACACAAGCCCAACCTATTTGGCAATAAGCCAGAGAAGGGCTCGTTCGACGGGATCAATGAAGTTTTCTTCGATCCAGACAAAGTGCCGGTGCCACCCTATTTGCCCGACACGCCCGAATCGCGCAGCGAACTGGCCCACTACTACCAAAGCTGCGCCCGAGTCGACCAAGGAGTTGGGAGACTCATCGAGATTCTCAAGGAAGCGGATCTCTACGATAAGACCATGATCGTGTTTACAGCCGACCATGGCATGGCATTCGCCGGCGCGAAAACAACCGTATTCGAGGCAGGTCTGCACGTGCCTTTCGTCGTTCGGGATCCGTATCAAGAGAATCGCGGCGTCGAATCGAATGCGCTGATCAGCCATGCGGATATTGCGCCTTCCTTACTCGACTTCGCCCAGGCGCTGGATCGTCGCCAGAACCGGCCAAAGGATTTTCTGGAAGCAAATGAGTATTGGAAGGACAACGACTACGTCGCCAGAGACAATCGTGGCCATAGGCCGTTCGTCAATTATCACGGCGAATCCTGGGTACCCATTCTCGGCCAATCCGAGGGCGAACACCACAAGACCATGTTCGCCTCTCACACATTCCACGAGATTACGATGTACTATCCTATGAGATCCGTATGGGATGGCGAATACAAATTGATTTGGAATATCGCTTCCGGACTACCTTACCCTTTTGCCTCCGATCTATGGGCTTCATCGACCTGGCAGGCTCAACTAGAGAAGGGGGATGATGCTTTGTATGGATTTCTCAAGGTCGGTTCCTACGTCAATCGCCCGGCTTTCGAACTCTACAACGTAACCGAAAACCGCTACGAAAACGTCAATCTTGCAGATAATCCTGAATACGCGACCGTTCTCGATTCAATGAAACGCAAGCTGAAGGCTTTTCAACAAGCGACAGACGATCCTTGGATCAGCAAGTGGGAATACGAATAGATAGAAAACATAGGCTAGAGAAGAGATCAAGTCCTAGCTCGCACTTTAGCTTAGACTTAAGTCGCTAAGTTTCGTTTCCAAGCCCATTATCCGCAAAGCGAATACCTATTTTCTGATTCCGCAGTCGCGGGAGAAGGAACTAGCGATCCCCTATTTTCGGGAGAGCGATGTTAAATATCCTCAAACTGCCTTCGAGAAGAGCATAGTCAATTTAACAACGCTCGCGCCTCGCTTGTTGCCTCTGCGAGGCAAATCGGTGTCTTTTGCGCCTCCTCCCGCGACTGCGGGATTCGTCGAGACGATAGGCTTGAACCAATCTGATAGACCTTACGCAAGCGAAGTGCCGGCAAAAGCTCCGCGCTCGCAAATTCTCCTCCTACTCGTAGGAAATTTTGCTGAGATCGCAGAAGTGCTGAGGGGCCCTTGGCCCATTAAACGTGAAAAGCAGATCGCCACAATAGCGTTCAGCAGCATCGTATATCGATTTTTCGAATACTTTTAAACGTTCCCTATTAACCAGGCAATTGAAAGTAACGACCTCCTTTTCCTTATGCTCATACGAGCTTCTCGCAATTTCCGCGCACCAAGGTCCGACAATGGCTTCAGCTTTGCTAGCCAGAATAGCCTTTTCTTTTTTTAGCGTCTCTTCGAATTTCGGATTTCGCCTGGCCCTATTGCCATAATTGTAGATCAGGCGACCATTGACTACCTTGGACATTTCCTCTCGCAGATAAGGATATTTCTCCAGTAGATACTCCAGCAAATCTCCGGCAGCGAATCGAAGTGATAGCTCCATTTCCACCTTCCGGTAGATCCGTTGCAACTCTTGAAATAAATGATCGTGATTCGCTCGAACCACGTCCTCAACCGCCCATAGATCTTTGAGCGTCAATCCGAATTCCAATGGGATGATACTCGATTGCTCCATGAGCTCCCGGACCACTTGCTGATGGGCAATGATATCCTTTCCGCTGATCTCCAGATTACCGCTATCGTAATTGCTAACCAATGCCGAAACATCGCCATACGTGATCATGAAAATGCCACGATGATCCACTCCAGATATTCCATCTAGATCGTGCGGAGCATCCGCCAAAGTAAATCCATAAAGATAACTGCTCATGGGTTGGTTAGAGCACACTCCCCCAATCGCCCACAGACGGAAGGAAAGCAGAGCGTTAAAAAGATGTCAAGAAGCGGGCTATTTCGTCAACTAACCAAAACGTCTTCGAGGAGCAATCGGGTAATCCCTGACTCGTAGGTCCCACATCCTTCGAGGAATGCGCCTAGGGAGAGGCAAATCGATGAAAAAAGATGCCACCTAGTTGGGCCTAAAACTGGGAAAGCAGTTTCTTATCGACCCGAAATTCATTTGAACGCTAAATGAGACGAGTCACTCCATTCACAATCCCCCATACATTATGAGCGCTCGCCCTTTCAAAACACAAATTTCGCTCGCCTCCCTGTTGCTGGTGATTCTTTCGGCCACTCCATTCGCCTGGTCCCACGAGCAACAGCTGTATCTTTCTAGGTACGTTCCCAACCTGAAGTACGCAGATGCGGATCTCACGGCCAATGCTGAGAACACCGCCTACAAACCGATATTTGGGGAAGGCGACAAAGATGCCTATCATCTAAATGGAATCAGCCGCATGGGCGAATTGACCGTCGGCCCAGGCGGGGCCAGCGCCATTGTACAGCGGCCCCGCGAGGAATACGTGCTCTACGTCACGGAAGGGAAGGGAACGCTGATTTACGGAGACAAGCGAGAGTCACTACGGGCAAACGATTTTCTCTATGTTCCAGCCGGGGTGAAGCATGGCATCGCTAAAGAAACCGACGGAGTCATAAAGGTTCTCTTCATGGGCTATCACTTGATGAAGGATGCCGACTACACGCCCAAAGCGGGTCTGGAGATAGCCAACGCAGACGAAGTAGAGTTACAGGTGCTTGGAAGCCATGGCCCCACGACGCAGTACAAGCTTTTGATGGGCGATACTTCCAGTACGCGGGATCGGCTAGCTTCAGCCCAGAACATGAAGAGCCTGTTTATCATGGACTTCGCCCCGCACGGAACCAACAATCCGCACCGCCACGCCTCGCAAGAGGAAGTCTATTTCGTTCTACGCGGTAGCGGCTACATGGTCGCCGGGCTAGACGCCTACGGCAACGTTGAACGCCATCCCAGCCAAGTAGGCGACGCCTTCTACTGGGCAGCCGGCACGGAGGTCGGGTTCTACAGCCTCAATAAAGAGGGAGAAGAGCATTCCATCATTCTGGCCATTCGCTCGGATGACCCAACGAAACTCTAACATTAATGATTCAAGAAAACCGACGTTCTTTCATTAGAAAATCCCTCTTTGGGGGCGTCGCATTGGGCGGCATGCTGGGAGCTCCGATCGAAGACGCAGTCGCCGCAGCTTCATCGAATGTGAATCGCTCCTCACGTCCCTCGAAACTCAAGATCACCGACATGCGCTATGTCACGGTGGAGCACATGGGGCGGGCGTGTTCAATCATTCGCTTGGATACCAATCAGGATATCTATGGCTATGGTGAGGTCCGTGATGGAGGCGAGGTGAAACATGCTCTCATGCTGAAACACCTCTTGCTGGGGCAAAACCCCTGCAACGTAGAAAAGCTCTTTCGCTTGGTGAAACCCTTCGGGGGGCACAACCGACTAGGCGGTGGCGTCAGCGCGGTAGACATGGCGCTTTGGGACCTGGCTGGCAAGGCCTATGGCGTACCCGTTTGGCAACTACTCGGCGGAAAATACCGAGACGAAGTGCGGCTCTACGGAGATACCTTTTCGGACAAAGATCACGATATGATCCGATCCAAGGTGCTTGCCCGGGTTGAGCAGGGCTTCACATGGCTCAAAATGTTACGGGTCTTCCGCCTTTTAGAGGATGTACCGGGAACTCAGAATCCGCACAAGGAGGGCATGCTGACGGATAAGGGTATCGCCCTGATAACCGATTATTTGCAGATGGTGCGTGAGGCCGTAGGCGACGACATGCCCCTCTCAGCCGATCACTTCGTCGGCCGCAACTTGGATAACATGACCCGGCAGGCGGAGTCGCTGGAAAGGGTCAATCTCGCCTGGATTGAGGAGCCGATCAATTGGTCGCAAACCGAAGATTTGAAAGCTCTTCGGCAACGTATCGACACCCCCATCGCTACGGGTGAAAGCATGTTCGCTCGCGAGAGCTTTAAAATCCTCTGCGATGCCCAGGCAGTGGATTACGTTCACCCGGATTTGGCCACCGCAGGCGGCATTCTAGAAACCAAGTTGATTGGCGACTACGCGGAGGACCATGGCATTAAGCACGTGCTTCATTATGCAGGCACGCCGGTATCCTTTATGGCCAACGTGCATAGCGCGGCCGCTACGAACAATCATCGGGCCCTGGAATTTCATCCCGACAAAGAGGCCTATCCCCGTTGGGCCAACATGGTGACAACCACAGGAGGCCATTCATTGACCAAGCGGGGGTTCGCGCCGATACCCGAAGCTCCAGGCTTAGGCGTCGAACTTAATATGGAGCACATAAAAACGGTACTTCACCGAGATGATACTAGCATTTTCGCCTCCACTGAACAGTGGAACTATCTGTAATTTAATATTTAATGCAAATCGAATTTATGAAACAACTATTCGCCTATTTATCAATCTTTGGAATCATAGCTGGGAGCTTCTCTCATGCCCAGACGATCTCGCGGGAAGAAATGATCTTCTTGACCTCAAAATGGGAGGGAGATCGCTTTGACGACGGACGTCCCCGTATACCGGACGATCTGATAGAACGAGCCGCCAACATCGGGATCGAAGAGGCTTGGGTAGTTTTGTACAACGCTGGCTATAAAAACCAGTTCGAAGGAAACTGGAAAATGGTGCATGACGATGTACCGGTAATCGGCCGCGCTTTGACCGCCCATTACATGCCCAGTCGTCCGGATGTTTTAGAGAATATCATGGAGCGCGGGCACGCGGAAGGCCGATCCGGCAACCACAACAGTTGGCCTATTCAAGCCCTTCAGAAAGGCGATGTCTATGTAGCCGATTGTTTCGGAAAGATTGCCCAAGGCACCTTGATCGGCGATAGCTTGGCCACGGCCATATTCAACAAAACAGGCACAGGAGTTGTCTTTGATGGTTCGGCCCGCGATCTATCGGGCATGGCGGAAATCGAAGGATTTAACGCTTTCGTCCGAGACTTCGATCCTACCTTTCTGGAAGAAGTCGTGCTGATGGGGCTGAATACCCCGATTCGCATCGGCGGAGCCATTGTGCTTCCTGGCGACCTGGTGATTTCCGAACCCACCGGTGTACTCTTCATCCCAGCTCACATGGCTGAGGAAGTCATTCTGACCGCCGAGTTTATCGCCGTGCGCGACGCCTTTGGATACGAGATGCTTAAGAATGGCACCTACAATACTGGTCAAATGGACAACGCTTGGACGGATGCCATAAAGGAGCACTTCTTGCGTTGGCTCGACGAAAATCCGGACCAGTTGCCGATGTCGCGGGAAGATCTCGACGCCTTCATGTCGCAGCGAACTTGGTAGACGAATAGGAATTCTTATTGCCTGACTACGGGAATCACTAATTCCTCAACAGGGTTCATAATAACGAATAATTAACTTAAAGATAAGGATACGTTTTCAAACCAATACTTCTTTTATTATTCCATGTTGCCTGGTTCGGGGCTTCCGGGAAGGAACTACATTTCGAGACTTTTCCCAAGATCGATATTCATGTCCATATCTACGAGGACACTCCCGCTTTTCACGCTCTTATCGATGAAATTAAACTTATAAAGGTCCTCAATGTCAGCGTACGAGCCATGGACCCAGAGGTTTTTGAATACAGGATGCAAAGAGCTCGCCAATTGGTTCACGATCATCCCCGTAGCTGCACTTGGGCATCATTTTTCCCCTCTGGAACATCAGCGAGCCAGGCTAGGTAGGGAAAGTTATCAATGGCTTGGACGAGAATTTCGCCTACGGTGCACTGGCGTTTAAATTATGGAAAAATATCGACCTGGAGGCTGGGTTGATTTTTCGTGGCCATCGGCATGAATGCCATCAGCGTCTACGCTCGCCGATAGCACTTACCCTTCACCGATTCTCGAGACTTCTTTTTCAAGGACCTTTACCAGGTTTTCGCCAAAGAGGGGACCCTAGATTTCATGCACAGGGGAGGCGTCGCCCTATTGCAATGGCTTTTTCTTTACGCCCTCTCTAGAGAGCGGATTTTCATTCGATTGTAACCGGCGCTCCCGCCTCAATCTCTCGGGGGATGCGGACCAGGATCTAGCGACTCGCTTGCAGGGGGCTCCCTTTTCGCCGACGAGACCCTAAATCGGCTCAACCCTACCAGTCTACCAAAAAGCCGTTCCGGCACGCCATTCAACACCCCAAGCACCGAACCGACTACGACGCCCCGATGGCAATTGTCTCCGCCGCAAATGGAGTTTGCGACCACCCCTTCTTCAAAACCATTCCAATACTTCGAGCACAGCCATAGCGACGCCGAAAAGGAGTCAGGCAAATAGCAAGCGGACGTCAAGTGCCGCCCGACTACTACCCTATCGTCAAGTTCACCAAGACTATCGAGCGAGCCCCAGCATTTGATCCAAGGCCTCGCGAATGTGTCGACGGCCTCCGCCCATTCCATTCCCCAAGCTAGGGCTATCAGAATCCTCGTCAACGCTTCAGCGGCATCGAGAGTTTCCTCGCTGACATGGGTCAACCCCACATGGATTCTCACACTCGACACCAACCGTTCCTCGTCCGCTTCCCCGCTGGCTGCCAAACCCGCTACCAGAGCGGGGACCATCGCCAATCCGCCTATATGAATATCCTCAATCCCGCATTCCCTTAGCTCAAGACCAGCTGCCCTCCGTTTGAAGAACTTCCTATGGTATTCTTCGACATAGGTGTCGCGGTGCCAACCTGGCGTTCGCATCAGATCGACATAGGTCTCCAGCCAGAGGTCAGGATCATAGCGCCCAATTGCGCAAACCTGGAGATACAACTCTGCTGCCAATTTGAAATTGAGCGTGTTTTCGCCCGCTCGCAAAAACTGGTGGTAGTGAACGTCGCGCTTTCCCCAGTACGCCGCCTGATCGTGCAGAATATCCGCATCGTCGTTAGAGGGCACGTATTTTGATCTCCACAGAATACTGTTCGGGTGACACCCTCTAGGAGCAAGGAAAAGCCGGAAGTCAGGGTAGTCGCGATCAAGACAGGCCGTATCATAGTACCAGTGAACCGGCATCGCCGCCGCATCTGCTATGAGGCTGCCTCTGAAGGCGTCGTCAAGTCGCGAATTAACAGAAGTCCTCATTTCAGCGACCCCTCGCACTTCTCCAAATTTCCCTTTGCCGCATCAGCATGGTATCAATTCGGGAAAATAAATCGGTCCAGGAAAAATCGCTGGCTAAGTACCTTGACTTAACTTCCCCATCCAGCCCGACCAAAGCAACATCGCTTCCCCCTAATTTATCTAGTAAACCTTCCTCCGATAGAAATGAACTTCTAAGCCTTCCACTGGCCGTAAACTCGACAACGCCGTTCTCCTGAACCAAAAACACGAGCAGCCTTCTTTCATGGACATCTTCTGCCGGAGCCAACTCTAAAATCCTGCCGACGTAACGCTCGGAATCCGGTCGGCTATCGAGAATTAATAGCCGATTACCCCAACGGAGATCTTCTAACAAGACTCTCGTGTCCGCTACTACCTGAAAAGATAACCCAAACATTGCCCCTACGAACAGTCGCTTCATTCTTTGTGGTAAGGTCTCCACCCCCTCGATCAAGCAGCGTATCCAAAAATTGATGCTACCACTCTCTCCATTTCCTGTTCAGTACGAATTGAGATTGGGGACGAATTCTAAAACCCGCCTCTGAACGACTTTTCCTAGCTTACCGATCTTAAATGGCCTTAAATGTAAAATAATTTTGTTCAACGTGCTGGATTGCAGAAGGATTTCGCTGCTGCAATCCGAACGCGAGGCGAGTCAAACGAATTATGCCTCGCTCTTCTATTCTTTCCGCTATTCTGATCGCCCTTTTTCTCGCTATCAGTGTCCAAGGAGCCATCGAGTTTATCTACACAATCAAAGAGCGGGCACACGTGCAAGTTCGCGACACCCAACCAGATACCCCTATCGAGAGGCTTTTCGGGGACGGGGCCAGCGGAGACGCTGATTTCACCGCCCTGACTTTGACACTCGAATCCGGGGATCCAATTGTCATCCCTGCCGCAGATGGGGAGTTCGATTCGGAAACCGAGCCCTAAGCCTACCAAGCGGCTCTCGGACCAGGGGGGAAACTAACCGTCGTAATTACGTCTAGTTCTTCTATTCGTACAATAGAAAAGGCCACGCCCCTCTTAGAGCGCGGCCCTTTGTCCCTTTTCACAAAAGAGTTTGAAACTAGAGCGATTTCGAAATCGTGAAAACGATGCTCGAATCCATATTCGAACCATCATCCATATCTACGTCCCAATAGGAAATATCCCATCCGATCCCTTCGATTTCACCAGAAACCCCCACGGTCCAGTACTTATGCGAGTCCTCGTAGTCGCCATACGCTGCGCCGATAGAAATTCCTTCGATGTCAAAACCATAACTGACTTCAACGTTGTCTCCAAACTCATCGCCAAACGCGTAACTTAAGCCGAAGCCCGCAAAACCGCCCGACACGTAGTACTCGGTGAAATTGTTATCGCTCGCCACAGAAGAACCATGGTAGGTATACTCGATTATACCAACATCGTACTCGAACCCTTCAATCTCGTTTCCGAAACCGATGTACAGATCCCCCTCGGTGGAAGCACCTCCGAAATTAACGTTAGCACCCCATACGCCTGCGTAAAACCCTGACTCATCCTCGAAATCAAATCCCCCCTGAAAGGAGACATCTCCCTCGTTTTGCGTTAGGCCTCGCCAAACGTAATCCGATTGAATTGCTATATTTCCCGAGACCTGTCCGTGCACTACTGCGAACCCTGCGGTTAAAACCAGAGAAGCGGTTATTAATTTGATCATATTTTTCATAATTTGCTCGTTTTTGAACATTTTGTTTGTCTTTTGAATGCCCGCAAGCGGGTACTGCATCTATCTGCAATTCGCGTGCCAATGCCGCACCTAATTTCGAAAATTCCCTGCTCCCTGTTGTTAATCTACCTTCTCAAGTAGTCCACAGTCAGGCATTCGCGGCAACTCAAGGCGCAGGAACCGCTTCAAGGCTCGTCTGTTTCTGTAGTTGAGTTGACGGGGTCCCACCTTAGGGGGATTACATCTGCCGGGCTTCCGATCGCTTATCGGTCCTCGAAATTAAACAAGTTCGAAGCTCTTGCTCATCGAACGAATATTCCAAAATTACTCTCTGTCTTTTCGCGCAATTTCCTTGGATCTCCATCAACTCAACTATTGCAGTTCCCATCTAGCCTATATTCCTAAACCGCTAACCCTATGTTTATTGAACTAACTCTCAACCCTCGTACGCTTTCCCTGGTTTTGGGATCCTTGATAATCTTTTTCTCAATGCTCCAATCCTGGGCCGACACTCAGCGGCCACCGCTTCATGCTCGTCATTGGATGGCCATTACAGGCAAGCCTTTGGGCGCCATGGCGGGAGCTAAGATGTTTGAGCAAGGGGGCAACTCGGTCGATGCTGCCTGCGCCATGCTGGCAGTGGTCTGCACGATGCATGACGACGTGGGCTGGGGCGGTGAAACCCAAGCCCTGATCTACAATCCCAAAACCGGAAAAGTCATCGGCATCAACGGCCTCGGAGTGGCCCCGACCGGGGCGACCCCTGAATTCTTTCTAGAAAAGGAGCTCAAATACCCGCCGCGTGAAGGCCCTCTCGCAGCGCTAACGCCGGGGAATCCCGGAGCTCTCATGGTCATGCTCGCGGAATTCGGCAGCCTTTCGCTCGAGCAAATATTAGCCCCAGCCATGGAGATGGCAGACGGCTTCGCTATCGAGGAACAGCTCGTCAACCGAATCAGCAGGAATCGCGAGAAGCTGGAAAAGTGGCCCTACTCCAAAGCTCTCTTTCTACCGCATGCAGATAGAAAGGACTCCTATCCTCAGCCGGGAGAGATTTTTCGACAACTGGATCTTCTGAATACGCTGCGGAAACTCGTCGAAACGGAACAAATGGCCATCCGCGCAGGCAAGGATCGAAAGACCGCCATCATGGAAGCATTCGATCGTTTCTACAAAGGGGACATCGGAGCTGAGTACTCCCGCGGGTGCCAAGAACAAGGCGGGCTGATTACAGCCAATGATCTGGCCAATTGGACCGTGAAACTCGAAGAACCAGTCAGCGTTAACTACAAGGGAATCGATGTTTACAAGCTCACCAGTTGGACCCAAGGACCTTCCCTGCTGCAAACCCTAAACATTCTCGAAGGGATCGAGCTCAGGCCCATGGGTTACAATAGCGCCCGCTACATCCACAATCTCTATCAGGCTTTGAATTTGGCTATGGCCGACCGGGACTTCTATTATGGCGATCCCTATGTCGAGCCCGAAGAGCCTATCTCGGGACTCCTCAACAAAAATTACGCTAGAAAACGGCGAGCGCTGATCGATCCGTACCAAAATACTCCCGACATTAAGCCCGGGAACCCCTACGAATTCCAGCGTGGCCGCAACCCATTCCTCGATATTCTGGAAAACTGGTCCAACATTCCCCAAGAGCCCGAAAAGGCCACGACCGCTTCGCGGACCTCCAAATCTTCCGGCGCAGCTGCCTTCGCTGCCGGCGAGAGCGACCTACCGCCATTTTTCATGGGCACAACCTCCATTCAAGCAGCTGACAACGATGGCTGGTTCGTATCCATAACGCCCAGCGGTGGCTGGCTTCCGACTTGTATTGCCGGCAACACGGGCATGGGTATGAGTCAGCGCATGCAAAGCTTCGTGCTAGATCCACGCGAGAATCCATACAATGTCGTCGCTCCCGGCAAGCAGCCGCGCGTCACGCTTACCCCCACCCTGGCCCTCATCAACAATGAACCCTGGATGGCCTTCAGCGTTCAAGGCGGCGATACCCAAGAGCAAAATCTTCTACAGTTCTTCCTGAATATAGTCGAGTTCGGCATGTCCGTACAGGAATCCGTCGAGGCCGCCAATCTCACGAGCTACCAAATGCGCAGCTCATTCGGCGACCACAAAGTCGAGCCCGGCAGACTCACCCTAACCAATGAAGTGCCTTCTTGGGTACGCAAAGATCTCGAACGCATGGGCTACGACCTGGACTTCGTTGAACGCAACTCCGGCCCCATCACCGCCATCGCCCGAGACCTGGAACACGACACTTTCTGGGGAGCCGCCAGTAACCACGGCGAAGACTACGGAATCGGTTGGTAAGGAAACTCTGTTCAAACCCATTGTCTAAAAGAGACACCTGTTTGCCCTCAAAGAGGCAGCAAGCGCTCGCGCATACGCGTCAACTTAAGCTCGCCCGGCTTGCGCCTCCGTATCCCGCATTTGCGGGAGTAGGCGTGAAATCGAGCTCCACCTTTTCGGATTGGACTCAAGGGCGGAACGCGACGTCCCGGCGCGTTTTACTAGGCCAAATCCAGTTGAGCTGACGAGAAGGCGCCGTTGCGGGACATCAATCAAAATCATGCTCCCGCTTCCGGGATCTTCGTCCTTGCCCGTTAGAGGGCAAGGATTTGACCGTAGGACACTGTTGTAAAACCTATTGGGTTAGGATTCGCTCTCTCTACACTCTTCAACAAAACCTTCCCATGGCTGTCTGTATCATCTTATTTCTTATTCTCAACTTTGCCGCTCTGACAGTCGGCGGTTTCTATTCAGACGGCGGCGCGACCTCGGATTGGTACACCGAGCTGAGCAAGGCGCCCTGGACGCCTGCTGGGTGGGTTTTCGGCGCGGCATGGACGTTCATCATGGTCTGCTTCGCGGTATATATGGCGTTCGCTTGGCAATACGTTACTAGCCGAAAACGTCTCGTTAGCCTTTACTCCGCTCAATGGATCCTGAATGCCGCTTGGTCTCCTGTGTTCTTCAGGTACCACCTGATACACTGGGCCCTCGTCATAATATTGGCCCTGACGGCGCTGATTGGCTATTTTCTTTTCGCTCAGCTTTCTAAGCTAAACGGAAAGACAGTCTTTATCCTACCCTATTTCCTTTGGCTGCTAATCGCCGTCTCGCTCAACGCCTATATTTCTCTCGAAAACTAGCGAGTCGCCTAGGTACCTCGCGAAGGAATTTGATGCGCCGACCTCTCAGTGAGTGTCTAAAAGTACCGTTTGTTCGCTTTGAAAATGGTAGGGCTGAATGGGGACAGTCAGCCCTACCATCTTGTGCGCGTTTCGCGAATTATTGGACGCGCTCTTAGAGATTGGCTATCACCAATTCTACTTGTTCCGCTAAGTGGAACATCCTAGCGAAGCATGAGCGATGACGAATAGATCAATCGATAGGTCAACGTCCCGCTTCGCGTGACTAGGAGTCCCTGTCCTCGCTGCACGCTCTGCGACGGACGCGGTCTGAAGAACCGCGCTACTTTGTTGGCAAGGCGAAGCAATAATAGCTATCGCTCGATGGGGTTTGGTGGATGCTCCCACCACCACCGCCAATGACAACGTATTGGCGCCCTTCATAAATAAATGTCGATGGCGTTGCGTAACCGGACCCGTCCATTTGATAGTACCACAACTCCTCGCCAGTTTCTTTGTCAAAGGCCCGAAAGCGCTCGTCCAAAGTGGCCCCGATAAAGATCAATCCTCCAGCAGTAACCACCGGACCGCCGATATTAAATGTTCCCGTCGGTTCATATCCTTTGGCCTCAAGTTCTGGATACGTCCCTAATGGCACCGACCATTTGAAATCTCCCGTATTCATATCAATGGCGTGCAACTGGCCCCAAGGGCGCTTGTTGATTGGGTAGCCATTTTGATCATGAAAATCGTGATGCCCCGTTGAGAGGTAGGGGATGTTTCCGGTCCAGGTAAACTGAAGATTCTCGGTTTCAATCACCTCGTCTTTTCGGTCATCAAACAGAAAGGCCAGAAGCGCTTCCCGCTCGATTTCGAGAAAGGAAGCCCAAGACGGCATTTGCCCTTTGCCCTCAGTGATAATCGTCATGACCTCCTCTTGGCTCAACCGCTCTTTGACCGTGCCCAGAGCAGGCAGCTCGATCCCGTTGAGCTTACCACCGTCATTCAACCCATGGCAGTTGGAACAGGTGGCCTGGTAGATGCGCTCACCCAAATCCGGCAAAGCGATCTCCCTCTCCACTTCCGCCTTTCGCATGGAAATCCATTCCGCCTCATTGCTGGAGTTAATGTAGAGCGTGTTGTCGGAGGCATCGAAAGCCGCTCCTGGCCATTCTGAGCCGCCATTAAACTGGGGAAGCATCACCAGTTTCTCAAACCCGGGAGGCGTGAACATGGGCCCTAGCTTGAACTCCTTGAGCTGCTCGAGGACGTAGGCCGTAGCTTCTGGATTCAGATCCGTCACATCATTCAAGGTAAAGTTCTGGTCCGTGTAAGCCACCGGTTTGATGGGAAAGGGCTGCGTGGGGGCGGTGTATTCACCTGGGATTTCGGAAATGGGCACTGGACGTTCCTCTATCCCAAAGATCGGCTCGCCCGTTTCCCGATCCAACACGAATAGATGCCCCATCTTGCTAGGCTGGGCTACGGCATCAATCTCCTCACCGTCCTTCACCAGCGTGATCAAAGTCGGCGGCGTCGGCAAATCGTAGTCCCACAAATCATGCCGCACGGTTTGGAAGTGCCAGATGCGTTCGCCTGTTTCTGCATCGAGAGCAATGACGCAATTGGCGAACAGGTTGTTCCCTAGCCGATTTCCACCCCAGTGATCGTAGGTACCGGAACCCGTACCCATGAACACGATACCTCGCTCTTCATCAAGTGTCAGCCCACCCCAGGCATTGGCCCCACCCACATACTTGTAGGAATCGGGCGACCAGGTTTCGTAGCCATATTCCCCCGGATGGGGCACGGTATGGAAAATCCATTTCCGCTCGCCCTTGAGAACATCGAAAGCTCGGATATGTCCCGGATTGGCCTGGCGGGGCCCTTCTCCAACACTGCCTCCCAAAATGAGCAGATCCTTGTAAATAACCGCAGGCCCTCGTGTATCATATCGGCGAACGATCCCGTCATGATCCAAATTCTGCGTCAGATCCAAGCGACCCTGATCCGCAAAGCTCTCCACCAACTTTCCAGTCTCTGCATTCAGGCAAAGATACTGATTGGCCGCCCCAAAAAAGAGCCTTCGATCATCCCCATCTTCCCAATACACGGCCGCCCGCGTTTTCCCCGTAGCTCCTGACCCTTCATGCGGATCGAATCGCCAAATCTCTTTCCCAGTATCCGGTTCGACCGCCACCACTTTTTGCCCGACCGTAACTAGGTAAAGAATACCATTTGCCATCAGCGGATTGAATTGCAGGGTCGTATTCTTCCCCTCCACAAAATCGTCCACACGATAACGCCAAACCAATTCAAGATCTTTGACGTTAGCCGTATTTATTTGGCCAAGGGGCGAGAATTTTGTTCCACCAGAATCACCGTTGTAGAAGCGCCACTCGACCCTATCAATCGCAACTTGCTCTGATTGCTTGGAGCAACTGCAGAAAAGCATTGTGATCGCCGAGCCAACTGGCAGGCATCTCAAAGAAAAGCGTATCATTTTTAGGGGTATATTTTGAGCTGAAGTAGACGTAGGATTTTCTATACCTTACCTACTAGCCTTTGAGTTTCAAGCTTCTAGCCAGTTCGCAACCGATGGACTTGCATTCCATTCTTGCCGTCCAGGACTATCTCGATTACCCTCTCATTAATAACAAAATTCAACCGATTCACCAAAAGGCGTTCTCGTATAACCCAGAGCCTCATAAAGGAACGGGGTTATTCCGCGATAGCCTCGCTGGAATTCGAAATCCTTCGTCCCGACTGGACCCTAACCTATCTAACTAAAATGACAACGTATCCTAATTTCAAATATGGCCTGTCTATCTTAGGAGCTATGCTCATCCCCTTGGCAAGCCAAGCCCAAGAGCCTCAATCGCCAGAACAAAAGGCCTTCTACCTGTTCATGAGCGGCAAGGTCAGCGCCCAAACCAATAAACAGTTTTATCCCGTGGAGTCCTTTGACGGAAAGCGTCTGAATTTGGACGGCTACAACCGGGCCTTGAAACCAACAAAAAGCCTGAATTGCACCTTGAGCCCTCTCATGGTAATTAGCCCGTTCTATACGGAGATTCGAGACTTGGAGTATTCCTTCGATTCAAACGCCGAGAAGTTCCGCACCATGATGGTCATTAATGAAATGAGCGCCGAGCAAATGCGCTTTGAAGCGGGCAACGAATTCGAAAAAGCGGTGGCCAACTTGGGTGGCCAGGGTGACAGCGTTCCTTTCACTCAACAGGACATAGATAACATCGAGCTTGATGAACTCACTAAAGAGCAAAAGGAAGCTGAGCTTCTCAAGTCCGGACTAAACAAGCTCATCGACAGCATTTACGTCCGCTGTACATTAGTCCCCGATCGGTCCGTTGAGAATGCCTTCGCTGCCGCTGTCATTCGAATCGAAGCGATGGGTGACAGCGATAACCGAGTTTCTTTTGTGCGCATAGCTCCAATAGGTACCCTTGAAGCTGGCATTGGTAAGCCGATCAAATTCGACTGCTCTTTCCCCGAGCTCAGGGCTGGCGACGCCGACATCGACCTCTTCCTCTTCGACGGAGACGGCAAGCACATCGCCACCAACCGCTCCCGAGGCCTGAAAAAACTCACCACGGAAGAGCTCGAAGAGTTCCGCAACCTGGACAAGAAGGCGAAATCGAAAAGTTTGGGCTAGATGGTGGAGCCGATCGGGATCGAACCGACGACCTCCTGCATGCCATGCAGGCGCTCTTCCAACTGAGCTACGGCCCCTCAGACAAT
>MDTA01217735.1_pt1 | contig 18089 bp, 17 predicted proteins | sample 811151 | NCBI WGS metagenome assembly MDTA01 (sample SAMN05326648, study PRJNA326480) | marine metagenome | isolation source: seawater | place: Indian Ocean: South | collected 2010
CTAACTTCAATATTAAAATCTTCAAAAAAATGTTTACACATTCTTTCACTAAAAAGTTTTTCCCATCCATAACCATCTTCTGAATTAGCAGGATATGCTGTATGTTCTTTTAAAGCTATAGACTTTTGATCGCTTTGTATATCAGTTGGATAAATACATGCTGATGATGAGAAAAAAAATTTTTTAATTTTTTTTTCTTTAGCTTGCATTAACAAATTTGTATTAATCAATACTGATAGCATACATTCAGCTTTATAGCTTGTAATAAAACCTATGCCACCCATATTGCATGCTAAATTTATAATAACGTCTAGCTCATTATTAATTGTATCTTCACAATTTTTTAAAATTTTTAAGTCACACTCAAAAAAATTTTTTGCTTTATTATTAATTTGAAACCAATCATTTTCTTGCTTTACATCTACAGCAATGACTTCATTGCCGTTTTCAATCAATCTATTAACTAAATGACCTCCAATAAAACCTCCAGCACCTGCTACGTAATATTTCATGAGCATCTATTAATTTATTTTCAAAAAAAAACAAGTTTATTTTTTTTTTATTACTAGTTTAAAAAATAATACTAATATTAAATAAAAAATGAAGATAATAGAAATTATTAAATTAGCTAATTCTAAATGTTTGAGATGTTTAAATCTGATTTTAAGTTCACTCAAAATAGATTGTAGAGACAAAGATTTGTCCAAGCTATGATATGTCAATTTTCTATTAATATTTCTAAACTTGAAATTTTTATTTAGAGATAATTTGAGCCATGCATCATAATCCTGACATTTAAGATAATTTATATCATATGACTTTAAATACTTTTTATTAAACATGATTGAGGAGTGGATAAATGGATTTGAAAATAATATTTTTTTTCTAATTTCTCTGTCTAATAACGGTAAATTAGAACTGGAAATTTTTTTATATTTTTTGACGTAAAATGTGTTTGTTCCTACTACATTTCTATTTGTCCAATTAAAAAATCTAAATTGTAATCTTAATTTATTACTATTCCAATAATCATCTCCATCTATTCTAGCTATTATCTCTGATTTAGTCTTTTTTAGTAGGAAATTTAAACCTTTAGTTAATCCTATATTCTTTTTAGAGAAAAATATCTTAATTCTTTTATCTCTAAATGACATATTCCTTAAAAAAAATTTAGTTTTATCTATTGAGTTATTATCGAAGATTAACAACTCAAATTTATTAAAATTTTGATTTAAAATACTTTTGATGGACCTCATAACTGTACTTTCCTCATTATGAACGACCATTATGATTGAAATTTTCGGATTATATTTTTTTTTTTTCATCTAGTAATCCAATAAAAATCCAACTCATCAACATAAGCTGATAATGGTGTGCAAATAAAAAAGTATCCATCATATTCAAACCTACAGCTATTAAGAAAAATAATTTTGAATATTTCGAATTAATTAAAGAGAAAAATTTAAATAGATATAAATAAAGAATAATCAAACCTACTAATCCAAAATTTACTAAAAACTCAAGAAATAAACTATGATAAAGAAAACCATTGTAATTCATAGAACCAAGAATACTTATTTGATAATACTCAGAAGACCAATAAAAGAATACTCTATTAAATAATCCTAATAATGGAATAAATTCACTGCTCATGGATCTTAATTCTGCTACAGTTATCATTTTATCTACATTGTCACTTAATGTAATTACTTTTAATTGTAAAAAATTTATTAAATTTTTTAATTTTTCAAAAGATGATAAAAAATCAAAAAGAAAAAAATTTTCAAAAATTATCGGTAAGTAAAAAAAATTTAATGAAAGTAAAACTATCAAAAAAAATACTATTTTGTCTGAATTTTTTATATTTATGATAGAAAAAAGAAATATGATTAAACTCATTAACAAAAACATCAATTTTAGAGAATTATATCCTAAATTCATAATAAATAAAAAATCTAGTAATATTGAAATTACAAAAAAATTTTTAAATTTATTTAAACAAGTTCTAAAGAATTTTAATTTTAAAAAAAATATACCTAGGTAAAATAATGATAGATTATGAAAATTTATACCATTAAAGAAAGAGTAACTATTTATATTAGAAATGGTGTCAATGTTGAAAATATAACTAGTATCCGAGTATGTGTTGCCAGAAAATTTAGGTACTGTAATTAAAAGTAAACATAGGAGATAATAACTAATTATAGAAAAAATAGAGAAAAAATATATTAGTTTAATTTTAAATTTTTCTTCCAAATTTCTAAAATTGATAAATAAAATAAAAGCTAATATTGAAGAAATTAATATTTTTATAGAATATAAATTTTTTGAAAAAAAAATAAATAATAAAATTAAGAGAAATAAATTTATTTTTTTTCCGAATATAAAAAGAAACCTCTCCTTGGTTTTTTTGAAGTTTATCAAAAATAAATTTAAAAAAACAATCATTATTACTGAAATATTATAAATAGTATTTCCTTGTTTAAGAAAAACCAAACAGGTTAATAAGAAAAAAATAAGAGTAAATATAAAGATTTTATTTTTCTTTAAAATGGCTTGCACAATGTAAAATTATTTTATTAAAATTATTGTATTTAATTTTATTATTATTTGATTTAATGTCTATTTTTAATTATTAGTTTAAAGAAAATTATAATAAATGTCATTTTTTACAATTTTTTTTTCTTTTCAATCATTTATTTTTTTAATTGGAATCAATTTTTTGAGTAAAAAATTATCTGCTTATTTGAAGCTGAATAAAAATTTTAATTTATCAATATTTTCGACTTTAATTCTCTTGATTTCTTTTTGTTTCTATTTTTTAAATTCACTAAATTTTTTTTATTTGAAAGAATTTTCGAAGTTTATTTTTTATAGTTTTATTTTCTTTGGTTATTTTTCATTAATACTCAAAATTTTAAATTTCAAAAAAAAAGATGAAAAAAAATTCTTTAAATGGAACTATCTTAATACGATTTATTTCCTAATTATTATTAATGTACTAATATCTTCATTAGTTCCAGTTACTGATGCAGACTCAGTAAGATATCATCTTGGCCAATTCAACAATGATCAAAAATTTATTGATTTTGATTTACATAGTAAAATTTCTTATATTGGGGATGGTCTTAATGTTATCAGCTATTATTCAAATACATTTAATATTGTCTCATGTTTAAACTTCTATTTTTTATTTTTGATAATTAGCCTTATAAAAAAAACTTTTTCTAAGGAAAAAAAGATTTTTTTTTCTATTTTTTTATTATCAATACCAATTTATTTAAATCTTTTAATATCTCAAAAACCTTTTCTATGGTTGGTATTTAATTTATTTTATATTTTTTTTCTGGATTACAAAAGATTAATTGATAAAAATTCTTTATCATTTTTAATAATTTTAATTAATTTATCTTTAATTCAAATTTCCAAACCAGAATTTTTGCTTGTAATCCCTTTATTTATTGTTTTTTTGATTATAAAATTAAAATCAATTTTTAGCATAAAAGAAAAACCTAGCAAAATATTTTCATATGTTGTCTGTATACTTTTATTTCCTTTAATTTTTTTGATTTATAATTTTTTTGTTTTTTCCGATCCTACAAAAATACTACTGGTACAAAATAACATTGGTGAGGAGAAATTTGTAAGTTTTTTGAAGAGTTCAAACATCTCAATCTCATTATCAAATATTTTTGAATTCTTTTTAAATTTGGGACTTCCAATTAAATATTTGAGTTATTTTTCGATCTCTTTAGGTTTTGGTTTTTTTATATGTATTTTATTTTCCAAATTTAGATTAGATAAAAATTATATTTTACTGATTTTTTTTATTATTCTCAATTTAACACTTCATAGAATAGATATTGAAGAAAATCATTCAAGAAATTACGTCTTGATTTATTTAATTTTAATCTATCTATTTTTACAACAAAAAATAATTCAAAAAAACTTTATAAAAATTATTTTAATTATACAATTAATGATAACTCAAGCTTCATTTATGTTTTTTAACTATGAAATTTACTTTAAAGATAAGTACAAAGAGATAGCTTATAATTATTCTAATGAAAATAAAATTTTTGAAAAAACGAGATTAATAAATAACACAATAATTGTAACCAACATTGATGGAAATTTATTTAAAAGATATGATTATGTAAATATTGATTATTACAACTTTGACAGAAGCTTTTTTTATGAAAAATTTTATAATAAAATCAAAAATGATAAAAAAATAAATCAAATTATTTTAATTTTGAAAGATGGTGATACTTATCCTGCCTTAAATCAGTTCCTAAGTGAGGAACTATTAATTTCTATAAGAACAAGAAATCCACTTAAAAAGAAACTAACAGAAAATTATTCGATTTATAAACTCTCTAAAAAAGAATTATCGTTTTTTTCTCCATAGAGCTCTCGTTTAAAAATATTTTTTTTACCCAAAATAATTTAAGAAAAAAAATTATCTTAATAATTTATAATATAAAATAAATAATAGATATTTGATATAATCTATTTTAAAAATTTTTTTTAAGTTTATATTTTCTTGACAAACAATATTTAAAAAATTTGAAAATTTATCTGATTTAATTTTATCTCCTATTTCAAAATAATCTTTTGAAACATTCATTCCCGAAACTGTAGGTCTCATAAGAATATTTTCAAAATCAATATTTAAAAAGTTACAAATTATTTCTTGTTTTTTTTTTACATCATTTAAAAAATCTTCAAGTTTAATTATTAAAAAATTATCTGGATATTGAGATTGTAAAAAATTTATTTTTTTTATACTTATATAATACCTTTTTTTAAAGTTTTGCTTATACATAGATCCTAATAATAATCTTTCTATTTGTTGATTATTCAATTTCCAGCCCTTTTGGGATCTTAATGATTTTGAATATAATAAATCTTTTAAATTTCGATAAACAAATATACATTTAAAGTTAAACTTTTCTTTTATAAAAAAATTTAATTTTTCAAAACACTCATTTGCCTCAGGTATTACTATATTCTTACTAACATCATTTTGTTTTTTTTCACTGACATAATGTTTAAAATAATTTTCATAAAATATATCAAGAAAATTCTCTGACGTTACAATACCTTTATTAAAAATATTCTCCATAAAACTTCGATCAAACGAAAAAAAATCAAAATCAAATTTTTCAATATTATTTTTTCCTGTTTTACTATTGTCAAAAAGAGTTTTTAAATAAGAATGCACTTCAATTGCAGAATAATTTGCTGAAATATTGAGCAGCTTTCTTAATTTATTATGATCTATTGGATATGATAATTTATCATTATGGTATTTAACCCTTAGTAAATTTTTTTCTTGCTTTAAATAATATTTTATTTGTATGTCCTCTTTATAATCTTGATTTAATAAATTGAATATATCGAATGGAATATTTGAAATTTTTTCATGTGTATGAACAACTTTAAGCTTTGAATGGGAATCTAAAAACTTTAAAATGGTACTTTTTCCACTTTGAGAAAAACCAGTGATAAAAATTTTCTTCATTTAAATTTTTAAGATAATTTTAATTTATTATTATATCAAATTTTTAAGTTTTTGATTATTTATAAACGATGATAAAAGGTAAATATATTTAAATATGAAGATTTTATTAATATCAGGAGATCACAAAAGACATAAAAATTTTGCATCTGTTATTGACTCAAAATTTGAGCTTGTATCTTGGATTGTTGAAAAGAGAGAAGATAGTCTTCCAAAAATTTATAGGTTCAAGAATAAAATTGATAAAACTAACTTTAATTATCACTTTAAAAAAAGAGATGAATATGAAAAAAAATATTTTAAATATAATGAAAAAAAAATTAATCAAAAAAAAGTTAAAATTACAAAAATCAAAAAAAATATAAAGAAAATCAAATCTATATTAAAAAAATATAAACCCAAAATTTTAATTACTTTTGGATCTTCAATTATACCCAATGAATTGCTAAAGAATTTACCCAAATATTCTATTAATTTACATTCAGGATTAGCACCATATTATAAGGGCTCTGCGTGCAACTTTTGGTCTATATATTTTTTACAACCAAATTTTGTTGGAATGACTTTCCACTATCTAAGTAATAAATTAGACTCTGGAAAAATAATACATCATAGTATTCCAAAATTAAAACTTAACGAAAATATTCATTCTTTGGCATGCAGAGCGCAAATAAAAGCTTTTAAAGATTTTGTAAAAATTGTTGATAAAATAAAAAAAAATAATTTGAGTGGAAAATCATTAGATATTAACGGAAAACTTTTTCAAAAAAAAGATTTTAAACCAGAGCACTTAAGAATAGTTTACAATACATTTAAGGATAGTATTATTAATTTATTTTTAAAAAAAAAAATTTTAACCAACAAACCTATAATTGTAAATTATAATGATTAATATTGCTTTGATTGGATGTGGTAGAGTCTCAGAATTCCACTGCAAAGCAATAAAGAAACAGAAAAAGCTAAAATTAATTGCGTGTTGTGATCTTGACATAAATAAAGCAAAATATCTTGCAAAAAAGTATAAAGCTCAAAGTTTTTCAAATTACAATGAAATGCTAAAAAATTTGCCACAAATTGATATTGTTGCAATCATTACTCCATCTGGAATGCATTATAAACACGCTAAATCTATAATAATTAAATATAAAAAAAATTTAATTGTCGAAAAGCCTATTTGCTTAAAAACAACTAATTTGATTAATTTATTTAAAATCGCTAAAAATAAGAGAGTTAAGATTTATCCAATTTTCCAAAATAGATACAACAAAGCAGTAAGACGAGTAAAGTTAGCTTTAAAAAATAATGAGTTAGGTAAAATAAGAACAATTAATGTGACAGTAAGATGGTGTAGGCCTCAAAGATATTATGATTTATCTACTTGGCGTGGTACTTACTCTCATGATGGTGGAGCATTATCAAACCAAGGAATACATTATGTAGATATACTACAATATTTATCTGGAGGAATACTTGAAGTAAGTTGTATAGCTAGAACACTAGGAGCAAATATTGAGGTTGAAGATACCGCATTAGGACTATTCAAGCTCAAATCTGGTGGTATAGGATCTTTAGAGGTTACTACATCTGCAAGACCTGATGATTTTGAAGGCTCTCTAACAATTGTTGGATCAAAGGGATTAGCAAAAATATCAGGGTTAGCTTTAAATAAAATTGAAATCTTCTCACCATCACCTAAAGACATAAAAAAATTTAGCGATAATTTTTCTGATTTACCTGATAGAGGAAGAGTTTATGGTCGTGGGCATTTTGATACCTATGCTGATATTCAAAAAGATATCTTTACTAAAAAAAAGTATCCAATAGATTTCGATCAAGCCTACAAATCAATTAACTTTTTAAATTCTTTATATTCTTCATATGAAAACAAAAGTAAATGGATAAAATTAAACAAAACAATTATTTCTAAGAAATTAGGAAGAGTAAACAACAGAATATCAAAATTATATACCACGGATAATTAATGAAAAAATTAGCAATTGATGGTGGAAAACCTCTAAGGCCTAAAGGTTTTCCTGAAAGATTTCCCTACGATAAAAGGGAATTAGATATAATTACAAAAATAATGAAGCTTTCTATAAAAACTGGAATTCCATTCAGATACAATGACAAATATTCAAAAATTTACGAAAAAAAATTTATTAAATTTATGAATGGTGGTTTCTGTAATTTAGTGAATTCTGGCACAAATGCTTTACTTGCAAGCATAGCATCTTTGAAGCTAAAAACAAAAAGTGATATTTTGGTACCATGTTTGACAGATGTAGGATGTGTTACCCCAATCATTATCTTAGGTTTTAAACCTATACCAGTAGATATCTGTAAAAAAAACTTTAATGTGAGTCTAGATGAAATAAAAAAAAAAATTACAAAAAATACAAGTGCTGTAATAGTGGCTCATATTGGTGGGGAAGTAACCGATATAGATAAAATCTCAAAGTATTTGAAATCTAAGAAAATAAAATTAATTGAGGACTGTTCTCAATCACATGGTGCTATGTATAAAAAAAATAAGGTGGGTACTTTTGGAGATATTTCTTTTTTTTCAACAATGTCATCTAAGCTTCATACAACTGGAGGTACAGGGGGAGTAATTTTCTCAAGATACAAAAATTTGATACATAACTCAAAACTTTTTTCCGATAGAGGGAAATATTTTCAAAATTCAAAGTTTACTGGCAAATATATTTCTACAGGCTTGAATCTAACAATTGATGAATTATCAAGTGCAATTGGAACGATCCAGCTAGATAAATTATCTTTAACAATTAAAAGAACTAATTTTATTGGCGAGTATATTAAAAAAAAACTTATCGATAATAAATCACCGTCAAAAATATCTGGTCAATATAAAAATACTTTTAATGTATACTGGTTTCTAAGAATAACTCTCGATTTAACAAAAATAAAAGTAAGTAAAAAGAAATATTGTGAAGCTTTGAAAAAGGAAGGTTTAAGTTTATCTGAAAAATATATATATAATCCTTTTTATCAAAAGTGGATAAAAGATCATAAATTCAAAAAAAAACTTAAATTTCCTAATTACGATCAAAGCCTAAAAAAGAACTATGTCATTTTTATCAGAGAAAATTATAACAAAAAAGATGTACAAGACATTATAAGAATTATAAAAAAAGTTGACAATGAATTTAAAAAATAAGTCAGTTAAAGTAGCTGTTTGTTCAAGAACTTTTTATAAAAATTTATATTTAAGAAATGAATTAAAAAAACTAAAAAAAATAATCAAATTTAATAAAACAAATAAAACTCTTCGAAATAAAGAATTATCTAATTTCATTGGTGACTCGGAAATAACTATAATTGGTTTAGAAATAATAAATAAATCTATAATTAATAAATTGCCTAATTTAAAAACTATTATAAAGTACGGTGTTGGTTTAGATAAAATTGATTTAAATTATTTAAAAAAAAAAAAATATTAAACTTATTCATTTTCCTGGTTTCAATAAAAGATCTGTATCTGAGCTTGTTTTAGGTTATATTCTCGCAAAATCTAGAAATCTTTACGAACATTTTAAGGAGACCAAAAACAAAAATTGGGAAAATAAAACTGGAAACTTAGTAACTAAAAAAAAAATTGGAATTATAGGTTGCGGGAATATTGGGAAAGATTTAATTAAAATTCTTAAACCATTTGATAATGAAATATATGTTAATGATGTCAAAAATATTAATAATTATGCAAAAAAAAATAATCTTAAAAATTCAAGTAAAAAAATTATTTTTAAAAATTGTGACTTTATCTCTATCCATATTCCTTATAACAAAAAAAATAGAAATATAATTGACCATAAATATATTTCTTTGATGCGAGATAATTCAACCTTAATAAATACCTCAAGAGGAAATGTTGTTAACGAAAATGATCTTTATAAAAATTTGAAAAAAAAAAATATATTCTCTTATTTTGATGTTTTAAGTATTGAACCATTAAATAAAAATAATAGACTTATTAACCTTAAGAATTTTTTTCTTTCACCACATATAGGTGGATCTACATTGGAAAGTATATTAGAGGGCGGTCGCTTATGTATAAAAAGAATATAAATTTTTCAAAATTAAATATTTATGGTTTTGTACCAGCTAGAATGGCTGCCACTAGATTTCCTGGTAAACCTCTTAAAAAGATTTTAGGCAAGCCTATGATCCAGCATGTATACGAAAAAGCAAAAAAGTTCAAACACTGGAAAAATCTCTTTCTTACTACTTGTGACAAAGAAATAAATGATTTTGCAAAAAAAAATTCAATACCAAATATAATGACATCAAAAAAACATAAAAGATGTCTTGATAGAGTTTATGAAGCAGCAAATAAAACTAAGGGTATAAAAAATAATGATTTAATTGTTTGTGTTCAAGGTGACGAACCAATGCTCAAACCAAATATGATAATAAATGCTATAAAACCTATACTAAAAAAGAAGGTTAATTGTACTGTTCTTGCAATGGACATAATTCATAAAGATCAATTTTTAAATAAAGATATTGTAAAAATTATTCATGATGAAAATGATGAGGTGCTTTACACCTCTAGGGCACCAATACCGTATGCAAAAGAGTTTAATAGAAAAATTGGTGCAAAAAGAATTTATGGAATATTTGTATTCAAGTGGTTTTTTTTAAAAAAATTTTATCGTACACCTGAAAGTAATTTGGAAATTATAGAATCTTGTGACTCAAATAGAATTTGTGATCATGGAAGAGGACAATTCATTGCAAGACAAAAATATGTTGCATCCTTCTCTGTTGACACACCGGCAGACTTAAAAAAAGTAGAGAATTTTTTGAAAAAGAATGAAAAAAATTAATGTTGCAATTGTAGGGTTTGGTTTAGTTGGAAATAGAAGAAAGAAATATATTGATAAAAATAAAAAATTTAATTTAAAATTTATTAGCGATAATAGATTTAATAAAGACTTCAAAAGAAAAAATATTTTTTTTTACAAAAACTATAAAAATATTCCAATTAAAAATTTGAATGCTGTATTTATAACTTTACCAAATTTCTTAGCTCCTGTTGTAACTAAATATTTTTTAAAAAAGAATATTCACATTTTTTGTGAAAAACCACCTGCAAAAAATTTGGCAGAAATAATTGATGTATATAAAATTTATAAAACTAAAAAAAATCTAAAATTAAAATATGGTTTTAATCATAGATATCATCTTTCAGTACAATTGGCTAAAAAAATAATCGACAAAAAAAAAATTGGTCAAATTATAAATATCAGAGCTATTTATGGTAAAAGCAAGATTTTGAATTTTTCAAAGAATAATTGGAGATCAAAAAAAAAATTAGCTGGTGGTGGTATTCTTTTAGATCAAGGAATTCATATGCTTGATTTAATTAGATATTTAGCTGGAGATTTTGAAGAATATAAAAGTTTTATATCTAATAAATATTGGAAGTATGATGTTGAGGATAATGCATTCGCAATAATGAGAAATAAACAAGGAATTATTGCCTCAATTCACTCAACAGCAACACAATGGCAACATAAATTTAATTTAGAAATAATATGCTCAAAAGGATCAATTATTTTAGATGGAATACTTTCAAGTACAAAAACTTATGGAAAAGAGCAGCTCAGGATTTATCCTTCTGCTGAACCTTATACATACAAAAACAACAAGAAAACAAAAATATTTTACTTTAATAACGACCCATCATGGGAACTGGAAATTAAAGAATTTGCAGATGTTATTACTTATAATAAAGCAGTCAAATATGGTACGATTGATGAGGCTATAAAAGTAATGAGAATGATCCAAAAAATTTATAAAAATGATGAGAGAGTTTTAAAAATATGAAATCAATTGAAAAGTTAGCATATAAAGAGAAAAATATAGAAAATTTTAGTAAAAGATATTTAGAAAGAATAAATCTTATCTTTAAAAAAATTAATTTAAAAGAATTATCTAAGCTAGAAAATGAATTTTTGGATTTGAGAAAAAAAAATTCTACATTATTTGTTTTTGGTAATGGTGGTGGAGCTGCTACTGCAATGACGATGGCAAATGATTTAGGTTTTGATGTATTAAAAAAAACAAATAAAAAAACATTTAAAATTATTTCACTTAACGATAATAGTTCTGTTGTAACTGCAATTGCAAATGACAAAAGTTATGATGAGATTTTTATGAATCAGTTAAAAATACATTTTAATAAAAAAGATAAAATTTTAATTTTTTCAGCTTCTGGAAATTCTAAAAATTTGATTAAAGCAGCTAAATGGGTCAAGAAAAAAAAAGGTAAGGTAATAAGTATTATAGGTTTTGATGGTGGTAAACTTAAAAAGCTCAGTGATACTTACATTCATATTCCAACTGAAAGAGGTGAATACGGGCCTGTAGAAGATTTTCAATTAATGATAAACCATATATTAGCACATTGGTTTCAAAAAAATTTAAAGAGATAAGGTTAATGCGTATTAATTTTAGAGGAAAAACTGCATTAATTACTGGGGCATCAGATGGTATAGGCAAAACTATATATAATGATTTTAAAAAACTTGGTGCTAAAGTAATTGGAACTTGTAATCAAAAAAAAATGAAAGGACTTATCCAAGTCGATTTCAATGACACAAGATCAGTAAAAAAATTTCTAGAAAAAATAAATAAATATAAAAAAATTGATATTTTGATAAATAATGCAGGAACTAATATTTTAAATCCAGTCAATAAATTGATTGAAAATGATATTTATAAATTAATTAAAATTAATACTGTTGGACCGACATTGATAACAAAAGTAATCTCTAAAAAAATGATAAAAAACCGGTATGGTAGAATTATTAATATGTGCTCTATATTTGGTGAGATAACAAAAGAGAAAAGAGTTTTATATAATATTACAAAATTTGGATTAAATGGTCTTACAAAAGGATCTGCTATTGACCTTGCTAAAAGCCAGATATTAGTAAATTCTATTTCTCCAGGATTTGTTTCGACCAAACTAACAAAAAAAATTTTAGGAAAAAAAATAAATACATTAAAAAAAGAAATCCCATTAAAAAGATTAGCTTCTTCAGATGAAATTTCTAAGATAGTTTTATTTCTTGCCAGTGATCTTAATACCTATTTGACTGGACAGAATATAATTGTAGATGGAGGCTTTACATCTAAGTAAAATTATATCAAAAAAATTTAAGTGTTATAGTAATTTAATGAACAAGATTAAAATAAAATCTAAAATAAAAAGTTACGAAATTATATTTAAAAAAGTCAAGAAATTTAAAAATGAAGAAAATTTCGTTTTTTTTATTGATTATATTTTTTTTAAAAAAAATTCTTTTTTGTTTGATAAAAAAATAAAAAAAATTCTTATTGTTGCAAATGAAAAAACAAAAAGTTTTGAAAATTTAAATAAAATATTTGACAAATTTTTCAAACTAAACCCAAATAGATTTACAACATTAGTATGTGTTGGTGGCGGAGTATTGCAAGATGTCTCAGCATTTATAGCATCAATTACATTTAGAGGACTTAATTGGATATTTTATCCTACAACCTTGCTAGCCCAAGGGGACAGTTGTATAGGTGGAAAGACATCGATAAATTATAAAGGTTCAAAAAATCAAATCGGAAATTTTTATCCACCAAACAAAATATTCATTGATACTAATTTTTTAAATACTCTTAAAAAGAACGATATATTGTCAGGATACGGTGAAATGGCTCATTATTACTTGCTGTCAAGTTTTAAAGAGCAAGTATTTTTTAAAAAAAGAACAGAAGAAATTTTAAAAAATAAAAAGTTTAACTTAAGAAAAACTATTAAAAACTGTTTAGGTATAAAAAAAAAGTTTATTGAGAAAGATGAATTTGACAATGGAAAAAGATTACTGCTAAATTACGGTCACTCTTTTGGTCATGCACTTGAAAAATATACAAATTATAAAGTACCTCATGGATTAGCAGTATCGATAGGATTAGATTTGGCAAATTATATTTCATATAAAAAAAAGTATTTGGATAAAGAAAATTATCTTTTTATGAAAAGCATATTGGCCTCAATAAACAAAAAAATCTTTATTAAAAATTTTAATAATCATAAATTTTTGAAATATTTAGAAAAAGACAAAAAAAATACGCAAAATCATTTTGGAGTAATTTTAACTCGTGGACCCAAAAAAGCATTTTTTTTAAAAATAAATAAAAAAGATAAAAACTTTCAAAATTTTATAAAAGAATATTTTTTTAAAAAAGAAATAAATAGATAAAATGAATTTTTTAATAGAATTATTTAACTATTCCAAAATTCATTTTGAAAAGAAATTTTTTATTATTTTTACTTTAGTTTTAATTTCTGCCCTATTAGATTTTTTTGCCATAATCAGTTTTATTCCAATAATTAATATTCTTTTTCCTGATACTATATCTGGTAGTGAAAAAATTTTAGAATTTTATCTCAGATTTTTTGATTTACTCAACATTGATTATAATGCGGTATCTTTAAGTCTTTTAATAATCTTAATTTTTTTTTTAGTAAAATTAATTGAATTCTTCTCAGAATACTATTCTTTAATTTTAACTCAGAATGTAAAATATAAATTGCAAAAAGAATTTTTATTTAAATTAAAAAAATCTTTTTTAGGTTATTTTATAAATATTAGAATAGGTGAAATAACAAACTTATATAACAGAGAAATACATTTTGTTGCAGAATCATATAGGTTGTTATTAATAATTATCGCAAGACTAATAATTTTCTTTTTACTATTAATATTTTTATTGATTAATGAGACCCTTTTAACATTTTCAACTTTAATTTTAACTTTTCTATTAATTTTAATTATGAAAAAATTTTATAATATAATTGAAAATAATGCTAATGATCTTATTAATGAACAGCAAAAAGTATCCTCTAGTTTTACTTTTTTTATAAACAATATTTTTTCGATAAGAAATACTATATATCAAGACAGTCACATAAATGAAATTAAAGACCAAACAAAAAATTGGATAAAATATTTAATTAAAAATATTAGATATAAATTAATTGTTAGCTCTTTTATAGAACCGATATTTATAATTATGATAATATTTAGTATTTTTATAATTTTTCAAATACAATCTGTAATTCCTGCAAATTACTTAGTAAATCTAGGAATTCTTCTAAGATTTGCGCGACACTTTTTATCAATTCAAAACTCTTATATAAAAATTTTAAATTGGAAAAGATACGTAAAGTCAAAAAAATTTCATGATAAATTGTTACAAGACTTTTTAGAAGATCAAGCGAACCAAAAAGAAAATATCTCAGAAATTTCAGAAATTTTAATTGAAAAGCTTAATATATCTTATGAGGATAAAACAATAATCAAAAATTTTAATATTAAATTGGAAGTGCCGTTTTGTTTAAAAATAGATGGTAAAAATGGTTCTGGCAAAACAACTTTAGTTAGAGCTATTATGGGTTTAATAAAATTAGATAATGGAAATATCAAATTTAATAAATCAGATATAAACCAATTAGATAAAAAAACTTTATCTAATAAAGTATGTATTTTAGATAAAAATCCCCTTATTATTAAAGGCTCATTTTTAGATAATATTAAATTTAATCCTAAATCAATACCTAATAAAAAAGAAATAATAAAATTTATTAAACTTTTTGATTTATCGGATATATTTAATGAAAATAATCTTGATGATAAAATTATTGAAGAAGAGGGAAAAAACTTATCTCAAGGACAAATGCAAAAAATTTCAGTAATTAGAGCTCTTGTTAATCAATATGAGGTTCTAATACTTGATGAGGGATTATCAAATATTGACGAGAATAATGAAAAAAAGATTATGAAATACTTAATTCAACTTTATGATGAAAAAAAAATGAACTTAATCTTTATTTCACATAAAACTAATTTTGATAATTATTTTAAGCAAAAGGTAAGTCTTTAAATTAAATGAAGCAGACTAATTATAGTAGACATTTTCTAGATAAGTCAGATTATAACTTTTTATTATCGGCGGCAAAATCTTCTAATATTACTCAAGGAAAATATGTTGAAACTTTTGAAAAAAATTTAAAAACTTTTTGTGGAGCAAACTATTGCTTAACTACTAATAGTGCCTCTACAGCATTATATCTATGTGTAAAATCTATTTTAATCAAAGAAAAGAATATTAATAAATTTTGTTATATTTCTCCAAATACCTACGCAGCAACAGCTAATTGTATTATTTTGAATAATTTAAAAGTAAATTTTATAGATATAGATGAGACTTTAAATATGTCTCCAGAGAAATTGGAGGAAGCTTTAAAAAAAAGAGGTAAAATTAGAGGTAAGACTATTGTAATTGTAACTCATTTTGCAGGCAACCCATGCGATTTGAAAAAATTTAAAAAACTTAGTCTCAAGTATAATTTAATAATCATTGAAGACGCAGCACATGCTCTTGGTTCAGAATATGAGGGTCAAAAGATAGGTGGAGGAAAATATTCTGATTTTACTGTTACTAGTTTTCATCCAGTCAAAACTATTACAACTGCTGAGGGGGGGGCTATTTTTTTAAAAGATAAAAAAACTTATGAAATTTTAAATTGTTTGAGATCAAACGGTATTTTAAAAAAAAAATTTTTTAACAAGAAATATTATGATCAAATATATTCAAGTCTAAATTTTAGACTGAGTGATTTGCATGCAGCTATTGGAATTAGTCAATTAAAAAGAATAAAAAAATTTGTAAGCTATAGAAATCAAATTTCAAATAAATATAAAAAAGAAATAAATAATAAAAATATTTTCTATCAAAACATTACAAAAAATTCATTATCTAGTTTTCATTTATTCATCATAAGAATTAAAAATATTAATTTTAAAAATAAATTTTTATTTATGAAAAAGGTAGCTAAGTCTGGTATCAATTTTCATAATCTTTATATTCCAATATTTTATTTCAAACTTTACAGAAATAAAAAGTACAACTGTCCAAATGCTGAAAAATTTTATAAAGACTCAATTTGTTTACCTATTTTTTACAAAATTAAAAATTCAACTATAAAAAAAATCATAAAAAAACTTAATGAATTTAAAAACTAATTTAGATGTTTTATATTTAACTGAAAATTTAGATAATTATAAATCATCAGAGTATCAATTAGACTTTCTTAATAATTTAAAAAATAATTTCAACATTTATGAATATGGTCCAGGTTATAAAAATTTCGATTATAAGAAAAATTTATCTGATTTAGAAAATGATACACAAAAAAAATTTGATTTAATTTTTTTAGGACATTCTTTTTTATCAGATAGATCTGAATTTAAACTTTTAATGAATAACATCCTAATAAATATTAAAAAAATTCCCAAAGTTATGTTTTTAAATAAGGAGTATGTGAATTTACGAGAGAAACTGAGATTTATTGAGGAAAATAATGTAAATCTTGTTTTTTCTCATCATCATTTAGCATTATACTTAAATAAGTTTTACAATAAGAAATTTATTTTTTTACCTTTTGCGACAACATTTAATAATTTTGAAAAAAAAAACGATAAAAAATATGATCTTTGTTTTATAGGTATATTAAAAAATTTGAATAAAAAATATAATCACACAAATATCAGAGAAGAAATAAGAGATGCTCTTTTTTTTAGTTTTAAAAATATAAATCTTTTTAAAAAAAAAAATTTTTCTAGTTTCAATTTTTTTTGGACAAATCATCCACGTAATAAATTTGAGGGAATTTTATCAAAAATTTTTTTTAAAAAATGGTTAACAAAAAAAGACTATCAAAATATTATTTCTTCTAGTAAAACAACTTTTAATACCCCATCACCTTACAATATAATTGGACCTCGATATTATGACTCTCTTGCTTGTGGTACACCTATCATATGTCCCAAAAAAAAAATTTATAAACATTATTTTGATGAAACAGACCTTGTGCAATTTGAAAATAAAGACGATTTTTTTGTAAAATTTAAATATTTACTAAATAATAAAAATTATCTAGAAGAGATATCCAAAAATTTGAAAATAAAATATAAAGATGTTAACTATAAAAAAAGAGTAGAAAAAATTCACTACCATATCTTGAATGAATTATAAAAAATATGCTACTTATATTCTCCAGAAATGTTGGACTCAAAACTTGGGATAAAGTAGGTAATCTTTCAAGAGAGTTAACCTTGTATAACAAACTTATAGAAAAAAAAATATTCAAGAAAATTTTTTTTTTTACATATGATAGACAAGATGTAAATTTTTCAAAAGAATTAAAGAATCAGAATGTTCTTTCAAAGGATATTTTTGTTTTTTCTCCTCCAATAAATATAAGATTTAAAATTTTAAATAATTTTTTTTGTTTGTTCTATTTCATATTCATATTTTTAAAAATATCCAATCAAGTGAAAATAATTAAAACAAATCAAATAGATGGTAGTTATCTGGGTGTTTTATTAAAAATTTTTTATAAAAAAAAATTATATATTAGATCTGGATATAATATTATTAAGAGAGATAAAGTTTTAAATTTTAATTTCATAAAAAAATATTTTAATATTCTACAATTTAA
>MDTA01209056.1_pt1 | contig 18088 bp, 32 predicted proteins | sample 811151 | NCBI WGS metagenome assembly MDTA01 (sample SAMN05326648, study PRJNA326480) | marine metagenome | isolation source: seawater | place: Indian Ocean: South | collected 2010
GTAAATCACAACGAAGATGCACTAGAGTTTTTGAAAGAAAACGGACATAGAACAGTGCCTCAAATATACAAGGACAACAAACTTTTAGTAGCAGGTGGCTATGATGGTCTAAGAGCTTTAGGCCAAAAACAACTCAATGAAAAATTAGGAAATATCGATGTTAGTAACTTCAAACTTTAAAGTTGATGATGTAATTGTTTTTAGACTTAATACTGGCGAAGAAATAATTGCAAAATTAATTGAAGAATCATTAGATAGTTATAAAGTACACAAACCACTTACAGTCATTTTACAGGAAAAAGGCCCAGCAATGGCGCCTATGATGATAAGTGCAGATTGGGAAACTAATCCAGTGTATATTTACAAGCAGGGTGTAACAATGACTGCTAATCCAGAAGTAAAAATCAAATCAGCATATTTGAATGCTACAAGCACTGTATTCACCCCAGACAAACCAAGTCTTGTAGTTTAACTACTTGTCGCCCCAGGTGTATTCCCAATACATCTTCCAAACTTCTGAAAAACTCCATAAAATAATAAGAACAAATGGTAATGCTATAAAGAAGATTATTAGTATTAATCTTTTTAGTATTGGATGACGTCTTTGGTACCAGTGTACTATACACTTAATAATCCATTTAAGTTTATCTGCAATCCAATCTCCAATTACATACCTTACAAGTCTGACAACTATTAATACAGGTGACATAATTACGTCTATGAGTAATAGGGTAATATCAACTATTACATCAATAGTATGATCAATAGTCCACTTGTCTTTCCATTGTTTCCACTTGTCTTTTATCTTCTGTATCATGTTTTTATTTATTGACTAATATGCTAATATATGTTATAAATACTACTACAATGTTGAAGCAATTCAAACACTGGACTGGACCCGGGGGCGGTACCCGGCAACTCCACCATAAACACACGAAAGGCTGATATGAAACAAGTATTGATTGGATTAGGCATAGTTTTAGTAATATTCGTTATTACACTTCTTGCACACGCAGGCGAATGGAATGACAAACCTGTTATTTGTGAACAAAAAGAAGTATTTGAAAAATTAATGGTTGATCAAGGAAAAATAATGCTAGGTGCAGGTGATATGTTAGCCGCAGTAAGAACCAAAGATGGACTTAGCGAAATTCCAGCAATACTACCAATGCGTCTATATATAAATCCTACTACTAATCAATTTACTATAGTAGAATGGCATAGAGATTATAACAGTTATTGTATACTGGCATTTGGCGAAAAATGGACATTAATTGGTACCACAAGTTAATATTCGTGTTTTTATAATGGGGTTGAAATAGGATCGACAGACAGATTAGTAGAAGTGTGGAGTTGTCCGGATGTAAGCACGGTTATCGCGAACAAAACTATAAATGCAAACGATAATTTTGCAAATGAGGATTTTGCCTTAGCGGCATAATCGCTCGGGGTTGGCAACTTACCTAGCAACAGAAAAGTTGTTTTTTTATGACTAAAAAAGGTTGACATAACGTATTTCCGTGTTATATTAAGTAAAGTTGTTTTTATAGAAACGGAAGTGAGAAAGAAAATGAAGACGTTTATGTTGCTGTTTAATCTGGTTATTGTAACACCTGAAGGTGGAGCACAAGATGAGATTATTAACGTTTATAGTAAGAATTTTGCAACACAAGCAAAATGTGAACAGTTTTTAGAACAATACAAAGGATTAATTGAAGGTAAAGGACTTAGGTCTTTTCAGAAAATGTTTAAAGATGGGTATACAGTCAAACTAAAAAGTGTGACTTGTAATACACCATATCAACCAAAGCCATTAAAATTTTCTGGCAATGGTAGTAAATAAAAGGTTGACAAATCCTGTTAATTTGTTATTATATAACAGTAAGTTAAAAAAACAGGAGAATTGAATGTACATGATTAAATGTTTAGTAAGTTTGCACAGAAAAAACTATGCTATGCGAGAGGTATACTGTAATCCAAACAGTAATATTCCAATGCCATTTGCAACAGTAGAAGATGCACATAAATTTGCAGAAAATAACCTACTAAACAAAAAGTTTGAAAATCTTGCTAACAAAAATTCAGTTGTGGCTTTCCAAGTTGTAAACTACAATGCAAAGCCAAAAACTGATTTTGTTGCTTAACAAATAAGGCTTGGTACCTACAGAGGCCTGGTTTACTAGTAACCCTACAAAGTACACAGTACATGTTAGAGTAGATAAGGGTAGGCTAAGGTACTAGATTAAAACAGTTGCATGCCGAGATCTAGACGCCAAGTAAATTTACCGTGTTAGATTGTCACTAACTAGTCGGAAATGATCCACCGATGATGAAGTAGGTAACTACTACGAAAATGGATCCGAGGAGCAAGTAGCCCGGAGTGTACTGCCCGAAAGTTGTTGGAGGTGGAGATGCTAAACTTTTTAAAGATGAATACGTCAGTGAAGCAGTCAACAACCAGTACAAAAAATTATAAGGGTGAGTAGTGTAGTGGTAACATATCAGATTCCAAACCTGAGGACCAGGGTTCGATTCCTTGCTCGCCTGCCAAATTATGGACTAGTAGCTCAGCAGGATAGAGCATCGGTCTACGAAACCGAGGGTCAGGGGTTCGAATCCTCTCTAGTCCACCAAAATAATAAATATATTGACAAAGGAAGATGATTGGAAAATTTCAAAGAAAAGTGTCGAGTTTATTATATGGTCAAAGGTGACTTGACTCAAGTTAGTCCTAGTCAAATAGAAAAATCATATAATCAATACCATAAAAGATTATGGAATAATAATGAGGCATATTTGCATGAAGAAGGCTTTGAAGAAAACTATCGTGTTTACGAGTTAATTTTGGGCTCAGCTCATACAGGAACCTAATCAACAAAAATAACAAAGAGGAGTTTCAAATGTTATTATTTGCAATCGCGGCTCTAGTCGCAATAGATAACAAAGTGTTTATTGACACAAGCAGTGAACAACTTAAACAAGGCTACACATGGAAGTATGTAGGAAAAAATGCACCAAGTGGTACACCTGCTATTACTATCAAACCTGAGCATGGTGAACCATACATAATTTATAGACTAGAAAAATAAAACTATAAATAACATAATACAAAATAAGGAGTTAATTGTACATTGGTTTTACCAATGACGAGCATTAGATATATACACAAGCACATTTAAAAACAATTAATTACAATACCACAAAGCCCTTGGCGTAAAGTCAGGGGCTTTTTTTATGGAAAAACACCAAAAAAACGATAAATACATGATATGATAAGGTAAACTAATGATATTATGTAGTGGATGCAGTTTTACGATTGGATCACATAAAGATGAAGCAGGTGTAGATGTAGATTATAAGCATTGGCCAGACTTCATACCTAGATCACATAATGTAGCCGTAGGAGGAGCAGGTAACAGGCGTATTGCAAGGACAATACTTGAAAATGTAGATAGACCAGATGAGCCACTTGAAGCAGTGGTTGTTATGTGGAGTACAGTAGAAAGATATGACTTTTACGATCCGTTAATCAACGGATACAAGGCAGAAGGAGCAAGTTTTACAGGTACAAAGCAAAATTACTTAAAGTATTTTTACAGTGATTTTAATCAATTTGCAAAAACACTAGAATACATTTTACTGATACAACATATGTGTAAAGCAAGAAGTATACCATTAGTCAACTGTCATATGGGTGATATTAATTATAACGATTGGGATATGGATAGTGCTTATGGCATTGGACCAGATCACAATAATTTAAAAGCAAGGAGAACACTATCAATAGAAGAACAATCCAATGTTGAAACTTTCTTTCAAAAGTGTAAACACAAAGATGAACTTAAATTTGTCAATAAATTATGGCAACAAGTAAATTGGGATAATTGGGTTTTTTGGAAAGGATATGGTGGACTATGGCAAATGACAAACGATAAAGGTTATGAATGGATAGCATATCACCCGCCAGAAGAGGCCCATAAAGATTGGGCTGATAATATAATAAAGCCCCAATTACAGAAACTTCGGGTAGCAATAGGATAATCAAATGGGAAAGAAAAGAAGCAGAGCGACGCAAACCTCAAAAGGAATAGTAAACCAAAGTCCAAATTCTATGACTAAAAGAATTAGTAAAGAATCTAGACGAGAGTATATGGCCAGTGGATTACGTGAATATAACCAACTAATGGCATACAAGAGAGGTCGCAATGTAGTAGTGACTATACCAAATCCAAATACAAATGAAACCAACAAACGTTTTATTAAAGTGAAAGGTAGAGATTACTTCAAATCTGTTTCAAAATAACAATAAGAGGATCACGTTATGTATGAGTATAAAGCACAAATAGTTAAAGTTATTGACGGAGACACAGTTGACGTTGATATTGACTTAGGCTTTGGCATATGGCTCAAAGACGAAAGAGTAAGAATTATGGGCATAGACACCCCGGAAAGCCGTACAAGAGACAAAGAAGAAAAAGTCTTTGGAAATGCGGCTAAAGACCGGCTTAAAGAAATGCTTGGAAAAGACACTGTTTTAAGAACTCAAGTTAATAAAGATGGTGAAGATATGAAAGGTAAATTTGGTCGTATACTAGGAGACTTTGTCTACGAAGATAGTACAGTAGCAAAAACTCTAGTATTAGAAGGCCATGCCGTTGAGTATTGGGGACAAGCAAAAGAAGATGTACAGGAGCAACACATGCGAAATCGTCAACGTCTAATCAGTGAAGGCAAAGTTACTCTCGGAAAGTAACAATAAGGCCTATCATCAATTTAATGTACATTATAAAATTGGCACCAAAGTGCAATTGGAAATACAATTGCATTGAAGCCGTACTTTTAGGTTGACAATCCCAGTAAAATTGTATATACTTAGTAAGTATTTTGAATTAACAAAGGAGAATACTATGCGAACTATTTTAATCACTGCATTCATAGCTCTGAGTGTATTAGTAAAATCAGCAGTGGCTGATGCATATACTATTCCAAACATTATTAACAAGGATAAAGATCCTGAATTATATTGTATGGCTCAGAACATTTTCTTTGAAGCAGGAACTGAAAGTTACATGGGAAAAGTAGCAGTTGCACTTGTAACCATGAACAGAGTAAAAGACACTCGCTATCCAAATAATATTTGTGAAGTAGTTTATCAAGGACCAGTACGTGAAAGTTGGAAAACACAAGTCACTCCTGATCCAAATGATGCAATATTCTATCCAATCAGAAACAAGTGCCAGTTTAGTTGGTACTGTGATGGAAAGAAAGACATACCAGTTAACAGTATAGGTTGGCGACAAGCACAAGAAATTGCAGTATTTGTTGTTAAACTAGGACAATGGTCTGGCTTAATGGAAGGTGCAACACACTACCATGCAGATTATGTAAGTCCAGACTGGAGAAAGAAACTACATCTAATTGGTCAAATTGATAGACACATATTCTATCGTTGGGACTGATAAAATATGGTTAAATAATACACAATGATTTTTGCAATTTTAACTCTATTGGTAGCACTAAGTATTAGTGCTATCGCCGCATATTACAGTATTGTGGGTTTGGCCGCAATATTTGCCGCGGCCGTGTTGCCTATTATCCTTATGGGTGTAGTGTTAGAAATTGGCAAAATTACTGCTACAGTATGGTTACATACGTTTTGGAAAAAAGCACCTGCACTAACAAAAATATATCTAACTAGTGCAGTTGTAATACTCATGTTTATTACAAGCATGGGTATTTTTGGTTTTTTAAGTAAAAGTCATATTGAACAAACTGCACAATCTGAAGAACAAGTTGCACAAATTTCAACAATTAAAGGCAACATAGAAAGATCACAGGCAAAAGTTAATAGATGGACTAGTGAAATTGATCGCATTAGTACCGGTGTTGATACCAGAGTTGATAATTTAGTAGACAAAGAACAAAAACAACTTGATAACTTGTATGTTCGTATAGACAAAGAAAAAGACAAGGCTAGAGAACAAGCAGATAAAAATATTAAGTTACAAAACGATCGTATAGAGCAGGCTAAGAATCGTAAAAGTGAAACACTAGATGCTATTGAACAAAAGTATAGAAATAGTTTTAGTAGCAGTTCTAAAGCCAAAGAAATTGATCAAGCAAATAAAAATGAATTAAGTGTTGCCTCATCTGCTCAACGTGAAATTAGAAATATACAACGTATACTTAGAGATCAACTTGATGCAATAGATAAAAAATATGCACCACAAGTTAATGCAATTACGACTAGAATTAATGATTTAAGAAACCAAGCAAATACAAAAACTGATGACATTGAAGGTAGAGTAAATGAATTAGAGGCTCTAGTTTTAAAAGAACAAAAAACAATTGATGGATATAGGGCTGAAAAGAATAAAATTGAAAGTAACTATAGACAACTTGAAGCAGAAGTTGGGCCTATCAAATATATTGCAGAATTTATATATGGTGAAGATGCTGATCGCAATCTATTAGAAGAAGCAGTAAGATGGGTGATAATTATAATTGTAGTAGTCTTTGATCCACTTGCTATTATGCTTGTACTAGCGGCAAGTATGCAAATTAGATGGATGCGAGAAGAGAAAATCAAAATAAGAAATAGCCCAGAAAATAGGCAAAACAGAATTGAGGAGTTGGAAATGAAAATTGAAGAATATAATGAGTTTCTGAAAAAACTTGAAGCCGAGCTGGATAGACTAGTAGCAGACGACAAGGCAAAAGCAAGTCATATTGAAGAACTTGAAAAAACTATTGATCAAGTAAATGCAGACAAAGAAAAAGCAATCGCAGAACTTGAAGCATTAATGGCAGACAAAGAAAATAAATTAAACTTAAAAATTACAGAACAAGAAGAAACAATTGAAGAACTTAGAGCTAAGATTGATGAACTTTTAAATAGAGAGCCAGAAATCAAAGAAGTAGAAGTTGAAGTAGAAAAAATTGTTGAAGATGAAACAAAAATTAAAGCCGCAGAAGAACTTCGTAGGCAAAAAGAAGCAGAAGCAAAAGAGCTAGAAAAACAAGTCAAAGCTCGTGATGCGGCTATGGAAAGGCTTAATGAAAAATATAAGTTGATTCCAAAAGAAGAACTTAACAAAACAGTTCAAAAACCTGATACACAATTAGAGAGTATTATACCAGAAGAAGCACTTATGCCTGTAGCCGATGAAGATGATGATACAATTCCGCCAGCGGCATTTGGAAGTGTCTTTCCTACTAATCCAGTAAATGGACAGTTGTTTACAAAAACAGATGTATTTCCACATGTATTGTACAAATGGAATGACAAAAAATGGATAACAGTTGATAAAGATGGCACAGATAGTTACTTAACAGAAGACTATATAAGGCACTTAGTAGAAGCAGTAGCAAAAGGTGAAACTGAACTAGAAGACTTGTCTGAGCAAGAAAAACAAGAAATGACTGACTTTTTGAAAAAATGAGAGCAACGAGGGATATGGTGAATGCACCAAAATCGGACATCACAGTTGTAACATATCCTGATTATAATCATAATTCAGACTATAAAATTACATTGGTACTTGATACTCCTCAACTTGAACCTTTGTTAGATGTAGTAGAAAAGTTTAATAAAAGAGTTAGTATTACATGTATTACACATGATGTAACTGATTTTAACTGGATTGCTAGTTCAGTTAATCAAAGCAATTTTGTGTTTGTTAGTAATTGTTCTAAACTAGATAAAATGATACTAGGATGGATACTAGGTAGGAAAAACGTATTCCACAATATAGAACAGGCACAATCTATTAACACTAAATATACCATAGAACTTCTTACAAGTTTTATACAACACATTGACAACATGGAGGTTTAATGTCAAGATTTAATCCAAGAAGAAATTTCGATAAGCCCAAAGAAGGGTTATATGTTACAGTACGTGAAGGCGAAGATTTTGCTCGTGCTTTACGTCGATTTAAAAAGAAAGTTGCAAATGAAGGAGTTATACAACTCTATAGAGAAAAGCAACGATTTGTTAAACCAAGTGAAAAACGTAGATTAGCCAAAAAAGCAGGGCGTAAACGTTGGGAAAAGAAAAAAGCACAAATTGAAAGTCAATGATAAATAACATTGTAAAAAGAATTCGCAAGTTGGGATAAGGCGCCAACACGTTCGCTCTAATATTCTATTAGGGCGGTTTTTTTGACTTTTTTTAATATTATGGTTGACAAACGGATAAATAATATTATATAATAAACATAACAGTTAGAAATGGTTTTGACTGTTATAACCGGAACGCCTAATTAGGGTTCCAAATTTAAATCTTGCTTTTATAAGGAGAAACAAAATGACAAGAATTACCTCACTAGACCTAAACCCATTTTATCGTAACTCAATTGGATTCAACAGTTTGTTTGATTCAATTATTAGTAACATGGAAATGGGATCCAACCAAAACTATCCACCGTATAATATAATTCGTAAAGATGACGAACATTACTTTATTGAAATTGCGGCCGCTGGATTTTTAAAGCCAGACATTGATATTACAATGGAAAATGGAACTTTGACTGTAAGCGGAAAGCAAATTAAAAAAGCAGACGGTACGGAGGAAGAAGCAGACGGTTATGAGTACTTGCACAGAGGACTTAGTAGACGTAACTTTGAAAGAACTTTTAACCTAGCAGAATATGTTGAAGTTAAAGATGCATCTTTAAATAATGGCATCTTAAGCATACACCTACAAAAGATAGTCCCAGAGGCAATGAAACCAAAGACTATTGAAATCAAATAATACCGATATAAATAGTAGGCAGGGTACAGACCCCTGCCTACTTTATGGTGCTTTACATGAATAAATTTATTACATGGAAATGGGTAGTACTTACCAGTGTTACTCTATTTGGAATTTTTGTCCTCCACATGTTCGATATGTGGACTGCTTTATGGAATGCGGATAAAACAAAACTAAGTTTTTTTATTTTAGCATTATGGGGTATTAGTTCATTAAGTGTAATTTTACATGCATACAAACCAAAATTAATTAATCGAGACTTGCTATGGTTTGCTACAGAGGCTATGGTATCGCTAGGATTGATTGGTACAGTATGCGGTTTTTTAATTATGTTATATTCAGCATTTAGTAACATTGACGTTTCGAATACTGAAAGTCTTACACTTGCATTGTCATCTATGGCTACTGGCATGAGTACGGCTCTTAGTACTACCTTAGTTGGCCTTATTTCAAGTTTACACTTAAAAACACAGTTGGTTATAACTGAGGCAAAGAATGGAAACGACGAAGTATAAAAGTACATTTGGATTTATAGATTTACTATTCAACCTATTGGTAGGTTTTGTATTCCTATTTTTTATTGCTTATGTACTAATCAACCCTATTGCAAAACAGGGTCTTATTACCCCACCAGACAAAGTAATTATTGAAGCCCAGTGGTCAAAAGGTAGTACTGCTGATATAGATCTGTGGATGCAAGATCCTGCAGATGGTATATTAAGTTTTCAAAACAAACAAATCGCTGGTTCACATTTGGAAAAAGATGATTTAGGTTCAAGTACGGATACAGTCTGGATTAATGGAAAAAGAGTAACAAATCCACACAACAATGAAGTAATACATATTCAAACATTACAACCTGGAACTTATCGTGTATCAGTGCATATGTACAACCAAAGAAGTGAACCAGGTCCATGGACGGTTAAAATTAAAGTCAGATCTCTTGATCCATATCGTGCTTTAATTGAAAAAGATGTAGAACTTGTAAAACAAGGACAAGAAGTTGGCGTTGTGCAGTTTGAAGTATCTGATAGTCTTATAGTATACGATGTCGATGATTATGAAGGTGGAATTGTAATACGAGAATTACAAAACCATTATAGTAGTCATAGTGGAAACAGGGGTCCTTAATGTTTAATTTAAGTTTTTTTGAACAATGGTTCAATCATATAGTTGGATGGCCAATACTGTTAGTTGTATTATTAACACTTGTATATCTAAGAGTAAACTGGAAAATTGCAACAATAATGGTTCCAGTTGCTTTGGCGGCACTTGCATTTTTAATGATTGACCTTGAAAGAACACTAGGACGTCCATACAAAAGTATGCCTATTGGAAAATGGATGTATGTTCATCATATAGTGAAAAAAGACACAATTGACCTTTTTATAGTTGACAAACTAGGATCTAGACTGTATACTATAAACAATACATCAGAAGATAGAAAAAAACTTGAAAAAACAAAACAACGAACAAAACAAGGAATACCACAAGAAGGCGAGTTTAAAAAACATAACAAAATTAGCAAAGGTACTGAGCTAGAATACGAACTCGTAATCCGCAATTTACCTGTAGCAAAACATATAACCAAAGAGTAAGATAATGAGTGCAGACACAGAAGTAAAAGTTAAAGTAAAAACATCTGAAGAGGTTGAAGTAAAAGAGCCTAATCTTTGGAAAGTAATACTTCTAAACGACGAAACAACTACAATGGAATTTGTAATTATGATTTTAACTACATACTTTGGCATGACAGAAGAGCAGGCTACTGAAATGATGGTTAAGATACACGAAGAAGGAAGTGCAGTTGTTGCCGTTTACCCTTACGAACTTGCTGAGCAAAAAGGAGTTGAGGTCACATTAGCCGCTAGACGTGACGGTTATCCTTTAGAAGTTCGTATTGAGGAAGATGTCTAAAACATTATTACTTAATAACACAAGTAAATATCATCATGGTTGTTCAAAAGTTATTGAAACATTTGAGTTTGATGATAGCATTGAAACAAATCAACAAGTAGATGTAAACTTTGCAAAGTATACAAAAGTTATACTCAATGGCGAAGGTACTATGCATCATACTCGTGCTGACAAAAGGCAAAATCCTATAAAATTTTTAGGTGCATTACGAAATGCACAACTTGCAGGATGTGAAACACAACTTGTAAATACAGTTTGGCAGGAAATGACAAATGAATTTGATGATGTATTACAAAAATGTAGTGTGATTGAAGTAAGAGATATTTTATCACATAAAGAACTTAAAAATAATCACAATGTAGATAGTATAGTAAAGCCAGATCGTAGCATTATTCCTCACGTTGAATATGTAGAATACAAATATAACAAAGTATATCAAGGACAATGGTTTTATAACGACAACGATTTAAGTCCACCAGTGCCAAAGATTAATATCTTTAAACAAGATTGGAATGAAATTGTAAACAGATTGAGACATTGCGATCTACTGGTAACTGGTAGACATCACGAAGCATATGCCGCTATTAAAGCAAAATGTAAGTTTATTGTATTACCAGGTAACACACATAAAAACGAAGGCATTTATTTAACTGCAGAGATTCAGCCTTTTACAAGTACAAAATATATAAATGATATTATTGATGGTAAGTACAATAAAGAATTTGAAAAGTTAAGCGAGTATTATATTGGCAAAAGTTCCTGAAGGTTTAGAAGAAGTAGTTGTTTATAGCGACACTGAAAGAGTATCGTGCATGGGTGAACACAACGATCATCCTAAAGTATTCTATACAATACCAGAGGGTGGACAGGTTGTTTGTATGTATTGCAATATAATATTTAGAATGAAAGAAGATAAATGACAATAGAGGTATTTGGATTATGTTTGGTCATATTCTTGCTCATTACGGCCCTCATGGCTATAGGCCTCCTGAGAGGCCGACGTGTGAAAGGAAGTTGCGGTGGTGTTACAGGCGAGTGCTCTGTATGTGGCAACGAAAATGTAGAAGACAAGACAGTAATAAAAGGTGAAGAAAAACTTAACCGTCCTGAACCAACACGTTATGGAACTTGGGAAAGTAAAGGCAGAGAAGTGGATTTTTAATTGGAAACTGCGTTAGTTAAGTATAAACCCAAACTACCTGTAGAATACGTTTATGCTTTCAAATTAGTAAATGAAGATATTCAACTTAACACAAGAGCGGAAATCAAGCAACAACTACCTGATATTTTAGGTAGGGCACTTGCTCGTAGTTGGGTTGATGATGAATACAAACAACAATTACAGGATTGTGTTCATACCACACTTTCAAAAGGTGGAGTAAACATTCCTGATGACTATATTTGTGAATACGAAACTACAAATGGGCAACGTGCTAAGATAGTAGTTTTTGAACAAAAAGGTAGACTAAAATTAAGAGTCTGCGGTCTAAGTCTAACAATGATAGCAACAAGATGAAAATATTAATATTTGGATTACCGGGTAGTGGTAAAACTACACTAGCAAAACCTTTTGCAGAGTTGATTGGCGGTGTGCATATCAACGCCGATGAAGTTAGAACAAAATATAATGATTGGGATTTTACACAAGAAGGTAGAATGAGACAAGCACAAAGAATGCGTCACATTGCAGATGGTGTTGTGATGGCAGGTAAAATAGCAGTCGCTGATTTTATTGCACCTACTGAAAATGCAAGACTAGAGTTTGCACCTGATTATACAGTATGGATGGATACAATCAAAGCAGGAAAGTATGAAGATACAAATAGAATATTTCAAACTCCTGTTAAAGTAAACTATCATGTAGCACAATGGTTCAATGATACACATGCACAACTGAGTGATGTTGTAAAGAATTATATGGAAAAGAAAAATGTTTGATTGGAAAAAACCTACAGTGCAAATGTTAGGTAGATGGCAACCTTGGCATGGTGGACATACTGCTTTGTTTGAAAAAGCCTGGGACATTAATAATCAAGTAGCAATTATGGTACGTGATGTTCAAGGCGTAGATGCAGGAATGGGAAATGATGATAATCCTTTTGATTTCCAAAAAATTGAAGAAAATATTGTTGCAGAACTTTTCATGCATGGTTATATGGTAGATTATGATTTTATAGTTATGCAAGTTCCTAATATTGTAGATATCAGTTATGGTAGAGGAGTAGGATACACTTTTACTGAACATGACTTAGGTAAAGAAATACATGAGATTAGTGCAACAAAAATTCGTGCAGAAATGAGATCAAAAGGTGAACTGTGAATCACATTACAGTAATCAAGTACGCAAGTGCCATAACTATATTATTAGCAATGATACTGCACGTTGCAGGTGCAACACCGTGGAATAGCATACTACAGATGATTGGCGCCGCTGGTTGGATATATGTAGGTTGGCGTTGGAATGAGAAAGCAATTATACTTAACTTTCTTCCACAATTTGCTATTATAATACCTATGTTAGTTTGGATGTATATATGAAACCTCTAAATAAATTTGAAAATTATAACGATAGTAGATGGAACTTCACTACTAAACGTAGTAACTTTCACTTTGACCCAAAACAAGAAACAGAAGATTATATTGAAGTTTGTCAATTTGCTGGTGAATGGGATCTGCAAGATATGTTTGATAGATGCCTTGAAGTAAACTGGGCAAATAGAAATCATCATGTATACGGTCCTTACGATAAAAAAGAACCAGTGTTCAGTGGCAGGTCAGAGCAAATGGATTTACTAAGGGCAGGAGCAAATCCACAGGCTCCTATTTTTGAACATTGTGTTGCTGATGACATTGAAGTTTTTGATAATATGGCAAAGCAACTTGGTTTAAGAGATTATGATGTCATGTTTAAAAATCAAAGAACTGGACACATGTTTCATTTACATATTGATAACTTAGCGGCACGAAAAGAAAGAAAGAATTCATTTAAGGTTGTTAAAATGGATGAGCAACCTGAAACAATGTCAAGATTTATGATCGCACTTGACGATTGGAAGTTTGGCCAAGTAATGTGCGTTGGCACAGAAATTTGGTCACACTGGAGCAAAGGCGATTGCATAACATGGGATTGGTTTAATGTACCTTACAGTTGGGTTAACACTGGTTGGTATTCTTGTCCTATGCTACAGTTAACCGGATATGTCACTAAACACACAAAACAATTAATAGAAGATTCCAACTCAGAAATAATTGTAATTGATGTTTAGATGATAAATACTACTAGATGGCATACGGTTATCGTAACATCTATTCAAAAGAGTTAATCATAGTTATAAAATTTTATATTATACATCTTGTGTAAGCAGTTATCTCTATAATTGTGATATTACGACTCGCTAATCTTAAGAGGAAATTTCGACAATGAAAAAACTATTTTTAGGCTTAATCGCCTCGATGTTTATGGCTACTAGTGCCATGGCAGATTATACCTTGATTGTTCCACAAGCACCGGGCAAAGGTACTAGTGTATGGAGCGAAATCATTGCAAAAAACTTAGAAAAGTTTATTGGTGAGCCAGTAGTGGTTCGTCATATTCCTGGAGCAAGAGATATTCCAGGTTTTAACAAATTCCATAATAGCCTACGTTTCGATGATAAAACAATCATGGTAGCACATGGTGGAAATGGTGTATCATACTTACTAGATAAGATTGATTACAACTACTTTGACTATGAGCTTATGGGTTCAATGAACAACGATATCGTTCTTGGTAAACAAGAAGGTAAAGATGAAAAGACTGGAACATGGACTATTGCTGGTGGATCAGGTTTTGAACCAGATGCGGCCGCGGCGGCTATGTTAGTATGTGGTCCACAGGGCAACAATACAGTTGATGAATACTTAGCATGTTGGAGAGAGCGTTTTATTTGGGTCAACGGTGTATCAGGCGGAGAAAAACGTCTTGGTTTTAAAAACGGCGAATTTGATGTAGCACGTGAATCACCAGCGGCTTGGAAGCGTTTTTACACAGGTATTCCAGGCAATGAACTTTGGTTTACACATGGTATTTTAGATTTAGAAAATAACGTACAAATTCCAGATCCAAACTTTCCAAACACACAATTTGAAGATGTGTATGAAAAGTTATGGGGTGAAAAGCCAAAAGGCGACTTATACAATGCATATAAACTTACCCGTAACTGGCGTGATGCAATTCAAAAGTCACTTTGGGTAAACAAAGGTAATCCTAATGCGGCAAAAATTAAAGCGGCGGTAACTGCAATGATTAATGATCCAGTTGCTAGTGCAGAAATTTATGCTAAGACAGGTGAGTATCCTTGGATTCAAGATGGTCCTGCATTATTGAAAGCACTTAAATCATTGATTACAGAGAAAGCTCTAAAAGATGCAGTTAAGTGGAATCAAGAAGCATATGGATTCCCATCAATTTACAAGCCTGAACTTTTAAAGTAAAGGACTAAACTAATGGACTATGTTATCTGGGCTTTAATTGGCACCATGTATGGAATGCTAGTTGGTATTATACCTATTGCAGGTGTAACTACCGCCCTGATAACTGTCTTTAGCATGGGAACCTATTTTATGGCCGATCCTTACTTAGGGTTGGTTTTTCTTACTGCAATTGTGGCAAGTTGTGCAAGTGCAGACAGTTACACAAGTATTTTAACAGGTATTCCAGGTGCAAGTACTACTGCGGCATGTGTTATTGACGGTTATCCTATGGCAAAGAAAGGTCAAGCGGCAAGAGCAATGGGTATTGCTATTACTGACTCAACTTTTAATGGAGTAATTTTTGCGGCATTAACTTTCTTCCTACTTCCATATTATGGAAAGATTATAGTATTATTTGGACGCCCTGAATTCTTGGGTTTTATGATGATGGCATTAGCCTGTGTAGGCTTTGTAGCCAGTAAAAATGTGTTCTTAAGTATTATTGCAATCATTTTTGGACTAGCAGTTGGTATGGTTGGAGAAACTGTAACCAGTAAACCTAGACTAACTTTTGGTTGGGAATACTTACAAAACGGAATTGGTATGGTAGTTTTACTATCAGGACTATTTGGAGTTCCAGAACTATTAGATGGATTTAGACGAAAACTTAAATCAGCGGCACCGCCAATGGACGGAAACTACTTTGATGGTTTACGAGAAGGCCTTGGCGATTGCAAAAAGCATTGGAGAGATATGGCACGTGGTGGAACAATTGGTTTTGTCACAGGACTACTACCAGGCGTAGGGGGAGCCGTAGGAGACTTTTTAGCATACGGAGCAACTAAGGCCGCACACAAAGAAAAGAATCAAGAAGTTCCATTTGGTGAAGGAAATCCAGTAGGATTATTAGGTTGCGAAGGAGCAAACAATGCACAAAAGGTATCTAGTATGATTCCTGCTTGTTTGTTTGGCATTCCAGCCGCACCATTTGCCGCTATGGTTATGGCAATTTGTATGTACTTTGGTATGGAAATTGGAACACCAGATTTGTTAAATGATTTAAACTTTACAAATAGTCTAGCATTTGGATACATATTTGGAACAATTGGCGTAGCATTATTAAGTATATTCTGCTACAAATATATTCTCAAAGTATTAGAAGTTCCATTTTGGATTTATGCCGCATTTATTTTAGCAGTAATCATTTATGCAAATATGCAATACACAGGTGGTTGGGAAGACTTAGCATTATTAACAATATTAAGTGCAATTGGTTGTGTTTGTAAATATTTCAACATTAGTAGACCAGCAATACTTGTTGCATATGTTGTAGCATTTAAAATTGATCAATACTTTTGGGGAACACTACAGTTGTATGGTTACAAGCAATGGAAAGAAGGATACGCGGCTTTCGCAGATATTAGATGGTTAGATCTATTTAATATTTACAATCATCCTATCTTTGTACTTTGCGTTTTAGTAGCAGTGGGCATATTTATAAATAGTTTAGTTAGAAAAGATAAAGGGTTAGATTATGTATAATGATACAAATTGGAGTAAACAATTAGAAAACACAGATGCATATCAATCAAGTTGGGACTGGACAGTTGCACACAGTGAATATCATTTTGATAAAAATATTATAGATAAGCCAGGAGACTGGTACGATATAATTGGCAGATTTGAAGGCGACTGGAAAGAAGAATCAGATAGGCTAGTAGAAAATAGCAAACCCATCAATTGGCAAACAAGAAAGTACTTTGGAGATACTGATAAAGAATCTCCTATGCTAGTGCAAGAAGAATACGACATTGCCAGGGGTGGTGGTAAACCAAAAGATCTTTTGTTAACAAACATTGTAGATGATTGGGCAGACTTTCCAACACTTTATAAAATGATGGACTTTTTTGGCATGGAAGTTGGCACAAGAGGGGCTAAAAAACGTGCCCATGTACAACTTACAGGACAAATGTTTAACTATCATATAGATAAACTTTGGGACCGTTGTCCAGAAGATCCAGAAAGAGTAGCTCGTATTACAATTATGCTAGAGGATTGGCAACCAGGACAATTTTATATGTATGGCACACATGTTTACAGTCATTGGAAAGCAGGTGAAGCACACATATTTGATTGGCCAAATGTACCTCATGCAACTTGTAATGCAAGTAGTCATCCACGTCCAACACTACAAGTTACTGGTTTAAAGACAGACCGAACAAGAGAAATTTTAGCCAGCGGACACAAAGACAAAATTTTACTTACTGTATAATGAAACCTACATTAATTATTGCTACAGGGCCTCAAGGTTCTGGTAATCACTTGTTTGCTAAGGCATTTGGAGCAACACAAGATGTAAAAGGCTGGGATTCCTTAAAAGAAAAATACTGGGAAGGGCATGATATGGAGCCTTTTGCTGAGTATTGGAAAGATCCTAGTTTACTTAAAAACTTTGATTGGACAGAAGCAAAACATTTTTATACCAGTATTAGTTGTCCTTATTTTGATGATGGTGTTGAAACTATACCCAACTATGCAATGTTCCACAAACATGCAAGTAAATATGCCAGAGTAAAATATCTCATACTTGGTAGAGATCAAACTATTTTAAAACACCAACAACAACGTGTGAGAGAAAAACATACCACTCCAATGTTCTTAGATACAATGGACTTTTTTGATGACAAAAAAGTTATATATGCCAGCCAAGAACTTTTAAACTTATATGGTGTAAGATATCTGGAAACACTAGAAGATCAACTAGGTATTATTGGTATGGATCATGACGTAAGTTTATTGAATGATATTTTGATAAAAGATGCTAACACAAAGTATATAAACTTTGTAAACCATTCCCCTTTAGATGACACAATTAAATTAGCAAGTAGTAAAAAAGGTGCAGTTTAGACTTGACCTTTAGACTTTAATCTGTTATTATAAGAATATTATAATATAGGAAAGTAA
>MDTA01204386.1_pt1 | contig 18085 bp, 19 predicted proteins | sample 811151 | NCBI WGS metagenome assembly MDTA01 (sample SAMN05326648, study PRJNA326480) | marine metagenome | isolation source: seawater | place: Indian Ocean: South | collected 2010
CACAAACGGTACTATTGCTCCCAAAGATGAAAAGCTTCAATCTTTTAAGGGAAACAATAATGTAAATTTTGTTATTACAGAATACGGCGAATTATCGAGGAATTTATCAAAACTTCACGATCAATTAGATAAATTTGAAATTAATTACTCTTCGACAGTAGCTGATAATTGGGTAGATTGTGCCTCCATAAAACATCATAAAAGGACTGTTGCAGCAAACAAAGAAGTTTTTAAACAATGCTGCGTAAAATATTTATACACTTTATTAGATGGAAAATTATATCGATGTCCATTTATTGCAAATGCTGCGAAATTAAAAGGAATCCCAGACAATCCAGCAGATTACGTTGATTTATTTTCAAATAATGGAAATATAAAACCACAAATTCAAAGATTAGTAAAAGCAGCTAGCTTTTTTCCAGGTTGTGATTTTTGTGTAGGTAGACCATATGATCCTTCAAGTAAATTGGGCTATGATGGTAAAGGTATAGTTAAAGCTGGAGTTCAAACATCTAAACCTCTTCCATATAGATTAATTAAATAATAAATTCCTTATCCCAAAAATTTTTTTAGTGTGTCAAATCAAATCTCAATAAGTGTAATAATACCTTTTTATAATGCAGAGAAGTATTTAAAAAAATGCTTCAATTCTATTTTAAATCAAACATTTAAAAAAAACTTTGAAGTTTTGATGATCGATGACGCTTCTACTGATAACAGCTACAAAATAGCTAAAGAACTATCTAATGATAAGTTTGTTTTTTTTAAATCAAAAATTAATTTAGGTCCCTCAGCTGCGAGAAATATTGGATTAAAAAACGCTAGAGGAGAGTATATTTACTTTCTCGATGTAGATGACGATATAGAAGCAAATACATTAGAAACTTTATTTAATGAGTCTAATCAGTGCAGTTATGATTTAATTTTTAGTGATAAAAAATGGATAGCTAATTCAAAAAATCAAAGAGAAAATATATATGACTTTGAAGAGGACAAAAATTTTGAAAAATTAGATATTTTAAAATCAATTATAAAAAGATTTGATGACCCTATTTCGACAGGTAAATTTTTTGGACTAACAGGTAGGCTGATTAAAAGATCAGTTATTGTTGAAAACAAAATTCTATTTGAGGAAAAATTGCGTTATCTAGAGGACGATACATTTATGTGGGATATTTTAGGACACATCAATAATGCTCGTTACATAAAAAAACAGCTTTATTCTTATTATGTTAACCCGAACACTAAGACTGCTTTAGCTGAGGGTATAGATAGAGGTTTTACAGTATCAAATTTTATTTTAGTAAAAGAGCATGTATATAAAAGTTTATTGTTACATAGTGTTAAAAAAGAGGAAGTGAAAAGAATATCTGATCAAGGATTTATTTTTTTTGTTATAAGTGCATTAATTTCTTATTCTAAATCAATTATTTCGGGTAAAATTGAGAGAAAAAATGGAAACTTAAAACTTCGGAAATTAATTTACAATGTTTTAAATGACCAAAATATTAGAAATTCTATAAAAAAATACAAAAGATCCGCGAAAGAAAGTTTTTGGATACCTTTTGCAATTAGATCTGGTTCACCAAAATTATTAGAATTTTTTTGTAAATTTAGAGCTAAGCAAATCTTAAAACTACGAAAAAAAAGTTAATGAGTGTTTTGGCAATTATACCAGCTCGAAAGGGGTCAGTTAGATTGCCTCATAAAAATAGAAAGATTTTGCGTGGTCTCCCGTTAATTCATTGGTCAATTAATATCGCAAGAAAATTAAATTTCATAGACGATATAATTATTACTACAAATGATGAAATAATTATGAAAAAGTTAAAGAAGATTAATTTTTTAAAAATACTAAATAGACCAGATAAGTTATCTCGAAATGAAACCAAATTGATAGATGCTATTATTCACTCAATAAATTATTATGAAAAAAAATTTAAAAAGATAAAAACCGTTTTATTACTTCAACCTACTTCACCAATAAGATCACCAAAGTTAATTAATCTTGCTTATAAGAAGTATATTAATTTTAATAAAAAAAAATCTATAGTAAGTGTTTCAAAAGGAGAGAATCCCAACAAAAGATTATTTCAAATAAAAAAACAAAAATTAAGATTATATCTAGGAAAGAAAATTATTAACAATCTATTTCAAATGAATGGAAATTTTTATTTCGCAAGCACAAATTTTATAAAAAAGTATCAATCCTTTTTTAAAGATGGTAAGACTTATCCTATAATTTTAAAGTCAAGAAAACTTGCCATGGACATTGATACAATTAAAGATTTTAGAAAAGTAGAAAAATATTTAAAAAATTCATGAAAAAAGAAACAGTTTCTGTAATTGGTTTAGGATTTGTTGGATTTCCAATGGCTTGTATATTAGCAAGTAAAAAAGATTTTTTTGATGTCATTGGTATAGATAAAGATATTGAAAAAATTAAAAAAGAGAAGATTGAAGCTCTCAAAAAAAATGCAAATTTATTTGAAGATAAAGATTTAAATAAAATTTGTCAGAGAGTTATTAATAAAGATAGAATACATTTTTCAAACAACCTTAAAGATATTGAAAAATCTGATGTTGTGATTATTTGTGTAAATTTTGACTTAAAAATGAATAAGTTAAGACAACTTAAAAAGCTTAAATTTTTTTTTTCAAATCTTTCAAAATTTTTAAAAAAGAAATCAATGGTATTAATTGAAACCACGTTGCCACCAGGCACATGTAATAAAATAATATTACCCGTTATTAAACAATCTTTGTCAAAAAGAAAAATTAGGATAGGTGATATTTCCTTTAGCTATGCTTTTGAGAGAGTTATGCCTGGAAAATTTTATTCAAGGTCAATTACAGATAATCATAAATGTTATGCTGGTAAGGATAAAATTTCAGAGGAAAAATGTAAAAAATTTCTTAAAAAATATATAAATTTTAAAAACTATCCACTATTTAAATTTGATAATCTTTTAGATTGTGAAACAGCAAAAATTTTAGAGAACTCCTATAGAGCAATTAATATAGCTTTTATTGATGAATGGACTAAATTTTCATTAGAAAATAATATAAACTTAAATCGGATCATCGATGCGATAAAGTTAAGAAATTCTCATAATAATATCATGAGACCGGGCTTGGGTGTGGGAGGCTACTGTTTAACTAAAGATCCTAAGTTTATAAATTTTTCTGCTAGAAGTATTTTCAAAAAAAAAACAATTTTTCCAATAACGAATTCTTCTTTAAAAATTAATAAAAATATGATTTTTTCATCAATAAAATTTATTTCAAGTAAAATAAAGAGTTTAAAAAATAAGAAAATTTTAATACTTGGCGCCGCTTACAAAGATAATGTTTCTGACACAAGAGAAAGTCCCTCAATAATTCTTTCTAAAGAGCTTAAAAAAAATAAAATTAAATTTGTATTACATGATCCAATTACAAGTATCTCTGATAATAAAAAATACGGAATAAAAAAACAATTACCAATATTTGAAAAATTTGATTTAATATTATTTTGTGTAAAGCATAACTATTATGGCAAAATAAATTATAAAAAATTTTCGAGGAAACCATTTTATTTTGATTTAAATTGTGTCTTAAATAAAAAACAAATTAAATACTTACTAAAAAATAATTATAAAATAGAGGTATTGGGTGGCTTCTAAAAAAAATATTCTTATAACCGGTGGTGCAGGTTTTATTGGATTTTCATTAGCTAAATACTTATCAGAAAAAAATTATAGAGTTCATTTAATTGATAATTTATCAAGAGGTAAATTTGACGAAGATTTTAAAAATCTTTTAAAAAAAAAAAATGTATTTTTTTATAAAAAAAATTTAAACCATAAAATAAATATTAAATTTAAAAATATTTCTCATATTTTTCATTTAGCTGGTTCTGTAGGTGTAAAAAATATAAATAAAGATCCATATAAATCTTTTTTCAATAATATTATAAGTTTAAAAAACCTTATAGACTCACTCATAAACAAAAAAAATAAAATAAAAATTATCCTTTTTTCTACAAGTGAAGTTTACTCTACAATAATTCAAGAAAAAAAAGTTCAATTTCCAATAAAAGAAAATAATAGTGTTCTTATCAAAAACAACATTATTAAAAGAGATGCATATTATTTATCAAAAATATTTAATGAGAAAATTTTGCAATTGTCTAATTTAAATTATTTAATCCTAAGACCACATAATATTTACGGACCTAGAATGGGTTTCAGTCATGTGATACCTGAACTGATTAAAAGAATGAGAATTTTAAAGAAAAAACATGAAAAAAAAATATTCATTTTTTCACCAAAACACAAAAGAGCTTTTTGCTTCATAGATGATGCTATTATGCAAATTATAAAGTTATCGTTTAATAAAAAAACTAATAATCAGATATTTAATGTAGGCAATATGAATGAAGAAATATCAATGATGAACTTAGCACAAAAAATAAAATTTTTTTTTTCATATAAGATTAAATTAAATAATGGAAAAATTACTGAAGGATCACCAGCACGAAGAATACCTGATATGAAAAAAACTTTAAAGTATACGAAAATTAAAAAATTTACAGATTTGAATCAAGGTTTAAAAAAAACTTTTGAATGGTATCAAAAAAAAATATGAAAAAAATATTTGTACTTTCAGCTGGTAGATCAGATTACGACAGATATTACCCAATAATAAGCGAATTAAACAAAAATAAAAAGATTAAACTTTGGTTGTGTTTAACTAGAAGTCATCAAGAAGAGATTTTTGGTAATACGATTAAGTATGTTTCAAAAGAATTTAAAATTTTGAAAAATAAATATGACAATAAGAACCATAATAAGAGTGATTTCGCAAAAAACTTCAGTGATGATTTATACTTTATAAATGCAAAAATAAAAAAAAATAGGCCAGATTTAATTATAGTGCTAGGCGATAGATATGAAATGATTTTAGGTCCAATTTCTGCAATTCCGTACAATATTCCAGTCATTCATTTTTTTGGTGGGGCAGTTACCGAGGGAGCCATTGATGAATTAATACGCCATGCCATTACAAAAATGAGCCATTATCATTTTGTTTTATTAGAAAATTACAAAAAAAGATTGGTTAGAATGGGAGAAGAAAGTTGGAGAATAAAAACCATTGGAATGCATGAACTGAATAACCTTAAGAAACAAACAAACTTTAGTTTAAAATATTTAAAAAAAAAATATAACTTTAACTTTTATGAACCCTATATTTTATTTACATTACACCCAACAACTTTGGAATTAACTAGATTAAAACATCAAATTAAAATTGTGGAATATTCTTTAAAAAAATGTAAAATGAATGTTGTTTTTACTTACCCAAATGCTGACCCTGGATATGATCAAATCATAAAATTTATTAAAAGATTCAAAAATAAAAAAAAATATCTTATCTTTAAAAATGCAGGCATCACTCTTTACGCTAATCTTTTAAGAAATGCTTCAATTTTACTTGGAAATTCATCTAGCGGTATAGTAGAGGCAGCTTCTTTTAAAAAACCAGTTATCAATTTAGGAACTAGACAAAAAGGAAAATATATACCAAAGAACGTTATAAATTGTGACTTTAATTCACAAAAAATTTTAAAATGCATTATAAAAGCTAAAAGTAAAAAATTACAAAAAAAAATAAGTAAACTTAGAAATCCATATGAAAGCAATACAAACATAAAAGATATAGTAAGAACTATTTTAAAGATAAAAAAAAATGATAAGTTATTAAGAAAAAAATTTAAAGACTAAATGAAAGACTATCTATTAAATTTAAATCATAAAATTAAAGAAGCTCTCGTAAGATTAGAAAAGAATAGAGGAAAATGCCTTATAGTTGTCAACAAAGATAATATTTTAAAAGGAACAATTACTGATGGAGACGTACGAAGAGCTCTTTTGGTTGGAGCTGATATAAACTCTAGTATTAAAAGATATATAAGAACTAAGCCGTATTTTATAAAGGATTTTAAATCTAAATTAAAAACTAATGAATTAGAGAAAGGAACGGAACAAGAAATAATTAAAAAAACTAAAAATGAACACATAGATATCATACCAATCGTAGATAAAAATAAAAAAGTAATAGATATAATTTTTTCAAAAGAACTCAACAAACTTTCTCTAAATAAAAAACTTAAACATATTTCAACTTTAATTATGGCTGGAGGCAAAGGTTTAAGATTACAACCTTTTACAAACTACTTTCCAAAACCATTAACTCCCGTTAATGATAAAACTGCTACTGAAACTATAATTGATGCATTTTCAAAATATGGCATAAAGAAATTTTTTATTAGTCTTAATTACAAAAAAAATTTAATAAAATCTTATCTTAGAGAAAATAAAATACCAAATCTCCATTTTATAGAGGAAAAGAAGGAACTGGGTACAGCTGGACCTATATCATTGTTAAAAGGAAAAGTTAAAAATGATTTTTTTGTTATTAATTGTGATACTATTGTTTCTTTAAATCTTGAAAAATTTTATGATTTTCATAAAAAAAATAACTTTAAAATATCGTTAGTTGCTGCTTCAAAAAAATTTACTCTCTCATACGGCTCATGCAAAATTAATAAAAAAGGAGAATTAAAAGTTATTAAAGAAAAGCCCAGCATAAATTACCTGGCTAATATTGGTTTATATTTGCTCAAACCTGAAATTACAAAACTCATTCCTAAAAATAAAACATTCGAGATGGATACCCTTATTAAAAAGGTGAACAAAGTTGGAGGCAGGGTTGGGGTTTTTCCTATTAACGAAGAAAGCTGGAAAGATATAGGACAAAAATAAGCATTTTCGTTAAATGAAATTAATAGTTTTAGTAAATCAAAATCTCAACAAAACTAATCTTGATAGATTCAGTTTAAAAAATGATAAACAAAATCATTTTGAAAAATTATTTTGGTCAATACTTCCTTTAAATAATAGAGCTTTATTTTTAGAATATGAAAAACCTGAATATAGGTCAAAAAAAAATAAAAATTTTATAAATATAAAAAATTATTATGAATTATATCAAAATTTAAAAAAAATTAAAAAAAATACTTATTTTTTAAATTTATCAGATGGTTATTTTAAGTCTTTATTCATAGAATTAGTTATGAAGTTTAAAGGATGCATCATTTTAAGAAAAATTGAGTGGTATGTAAATTCGAACAGTAAAGAAAATCTTTCCAAAAAAATATCAAGGCTATATAGATTTGGGCTTTTGCTTACAATTAAAAAACTTTTAAATGCATTATTGTTTTTATTAAAAAAAATTTTATTAAGAATATTTTCCTGTAAACCAGATTATTTTATAATAGAAAATCAAAAAAGAGAACTTGAATTAAAAAAAAAAAATATTGACAATTTTATAAAGGTTAACTCATATACTTACTATTCATTTAATAAAATAAAGTCTAAAAAAGATACGAAAAATTATTTTGTATTTTTAGACTCTGAGATTGAAAATAGTTTTGAGTCAAAAGTTCTTAAAAATAAACATAATTTTTCCGATCAATCAAATTACTGGAAATGTTTAGATAATATTTTTAATAATTTATCAGAAAAATTTAATATTGATGTTAAAATTGCAGCTCATTTTAGAAGAAGTAAAAAAAATTGTCCAATTAACAAAAAATTTTACTTTGATCAAACCTTAGAATTAATTAAGAATTCAAAGTTTGTAGTTGTACAAAATTCCTCAACTATTGATTGGGCAGTTTTACTTAAAAAACCAATTTTACTTTTAAATTTTAAGTTCTTTGACTCTATTGCACTAGAAAATAGTGATTCAATTAAGTGGTATAGAGATAAACTGTCGCTAGAAATCGTTAATGTTGATTTGAATTATAATTTTTATTTAAGAAATAAAATGAATTCATTATTGAAAATTGATGGAAAAAAATATCAAAAATTTTCACATCTTTATCTTAATTATAAAACACAGAAATCCTCAAACATGAGTCAGTGGGATATGATATATAATGAATTTAAATAAAAAACTGAATTTTTAAATAAAGAATTAATTTTAAGGTTTACTTTAACACAATAGAAATATATTAAAAATCCAACCAATTTATAATGAAAAATATTCAATCTTTTAAAAGAACTAAAAAAGTTAATAAACAAATTGAAATAAACATCAAAAGAAGAACCGTAATTGTTGATGATGAGCTTGTTTTTCACAAAGGTGTTCCAATACCAAGTTGGATTGAATTAAGTTTAATTGATGTTTGCAACAGATCTTGTTCATTTTGTCCAAAATCAGATCCAAAAATAGCACCAGATACATATCAAAAAATGAGCATGTTATTAATCAACAAACTTACCCAAAATTTAAAAGAAATAAATTACAAAGGATCAGTAGTTCTTTGTGGATACGGTGAGCCGATGCTTCATAAAAATATATTTGAAATTTGTAATAAATTAGCTGAGGCTTCATTTGTTGAAGTTGTTACTAATGGAGACACTTTAAAACCTTCAATTATATCAAAGCTATATAATTCTAATGTAAATAAACTCTTAATAAGTTTGTATGATGGGCCTGAACAAGTCACAAAATTTAAAAAAATGCGAGAAGAGTCTGGTGTTCCAGAAGACTTTATGATTCTTAGAGAAAGATGGTTCGGTCCAGACAAAGATTTTGGTCTTAAATTAACTAATAGAACTGGAACGATTGATCTTGGAATTCAAGATGATGTCAAAACTTTTACCTACTGTAATTACCCATCCTATTCAGTTTTAATTGATTGGAATGGAGATGTTTTTTTATGCCCACAAGATTGGCAAAGAAGAATAACCACTGGCAATATTATGCAAAGCGAATTATTTGATATTTGGACAGATAAAGCAATAACTAAATATAGAAAAAACTTATTAGAGGGGAAAAGATGTAATAGCCCATGTTCAGAGTGCAATGCTGAGGGAACTGTATTGGGTGGTCTTGCAGCCGACGCATGGAGACAAATATATAAGATAAAAGATGTTCCAAAAAATGATTAGACAAAAAACATTAATTTCTGGTGCAGGGTATGGAATAGGGCGAGAAATTGCAGAAAAATTTGCCAAAGAAAAACATGATCTTTTTTTGTTAATTAGAAAAAAAAAAAGAAAAAAGTAGTTTAAAGCTTTTAGAAAAAAAATATGGAATAAAAACAAATATTTTTGTTGGAGATTTGAGAAATATTAACTTTATTAATAAACTTAAAAAAATTAATTATGTTCATAATGTTGTCAATAATGCAGCCATGGCAAACACAAAATTTTTTATAAATGTTTCAGATAAAGAATTTAAAGATTTAGTAGACGTGAATTTAAGAGCTACCTATAAAATTTCTCAGATTTTTTCAAATAAAATGATTAAGAAAAAAATTAAAGGATCAATAATTAGTATTAGCTCACAACTTGGCCACATAGGTGCATATAATCGAACACTGTATTGTTTATCAAAGTTTGGTTTAGAGGGTATGACAAAATCAATGGCGCTCGACTTAGCTAAATATGGTATTAGAGCAGTCACTGTCGCTCCAACCAAAACTTTAGTAAGACCATTAGAACAGAAAAAAACTCCAGGAAGATTAAATCTTATTAAGAAAAAAATTCCTCTCAAAAAATTTTCAACAAAATCAGAAATCGCATCTATAGTATTCTTTTTAACAACAAGTGCAGCTAAATCAATTACTGGGACATCAATTATTTCTGATGGAGGGTGGACTGCAGGAAAATAAATGAGAGTTTGGAAAACAATTACTAATTTAAATTATGATAATTCAAAAGATTTGCTTATTGGTTTAAAAAAAAAAAATTTTAAGACAAGCCCTTGGATAGACGACATTTTTGAAAAAAAAAATATTGACTTATCAATTATTAAACTTCCAATCAAGTTATATAGAATTTCCTTAAAAGATTTGAACTTTGATAAACCAACTGAACTTGAAAAAGTTTATGAAAAAGCAAAAAAATTTAATCTTAAACCAGTGGATCCAGTTGTAGCTTTAGTTTGTAGAGAACTTTACTTAGATCAGCCAAAAGGCGAATGGTTAAGATTTGCCACACCTTTTAATTCAATGGTTGATAGTGATGGCGTACCGCATATTCCAAAATTAGGAAAAGCATTAAATTTATTTTTTATAGAAACATATTGGTCTTATCCTCAAGCAATTTTTCATCCACATAATGAATTCATTTTTTGTAAATGATTTTTAATAAAATAAAAGTTGGAAAATTCACTCTTAAAAATAGAGTTGTTGTTTCCCCAATGTGCCAGTATTCAGCTAAAAACGGTTCCCCTTCGAAATGGCATTATTCTCATTTGTTGAATTTGCTTAATTCAGGAGCATCTATGCTGATGTTAGAGTCAACGGCAGTAAATGATACCGGAAAAATTTCTCATGCAGATCTTTGTTTAAAAACAAAAAAACAAAGTAAAGATTTTAAAAAATTAGTTACCTTTCTTAAAACATATAGTAAAAAAATACCAATTGGTCTTCAGATATCACACTCTGGCAGGAAAGGTTCCTCTCACATACCATGGGTAAAATCTAATGCAGCTCTCAAAAAAACACAAAAGAGTTGGAGAACAGTGTCGGCATCTTCAATTAAAAAAGATAAAAATTGGCCAATACCAAAGTCACTAAATCAAATAGAAATAAAAAAAATAGTCAAAGATTTTGTCAAAACTTCTAAATTAGCAAACAGCTGTGGTTTTGATGGAATTGAAATTCATATGGCCCACGGTTATCTTTTGCATCAATTTTTATCACCTATATCCAATTTAAGAAAAGATCAATATGGAGGTAGTTTGAAAAATAGGTGTAGATTTGCATTAGAAATTGCAGAAAAAATAAGAAAAATATGGCCTAAAAAAAAAATTTTAGGTGCCAGAATTACCGGTACAGACCATTTAAAAAAAGGAATTAAATTAAAAGATTCAATTTATTTAGCACATCATTTAAAAAAAATTGGTTTTGACTATATTTGTGTCTCTAGTGGAGGGATATTAACAAAAACCAATCTAAAGTTTTCTAAAGGGTTTAGGCTCAAATTTGCTTCAAAAATAAAAAAAAAGGTTAAAATTATTACTAGAACATCAGGCCAATTAGAAAATTTATCATTTGCTGAAAAAGCGATTCAAAAAAAAGAGATAGACCTAATTGCTGTTGGAAGAAATTTTATTAAAGATCCCACTTTTATTTATAAATATTCAAAATTAAAAAAGAAAAAAATAATTAAAAATCCTTATTTAAGATGTATCTAAAAAAAAAATTAATCTGGGATACAAGTTTAGACGACCATCAGTTTCCGGAAGAAGTTAAAAAAGTTTTATTTAAAAACTATCTCACATTAAGGAAAGACTATACTAACTGGATTGGGCAAATAAGTAAAAAATTTTCAAAAGATGTCGATTGGTGGGCCTCTATTCCATCAAGCAGAAATCCAAATTTTACAAAAATTTATAAGATAATTTGTTTATTAGAAACGCTTAAAAAAGTTGAAGAAAGGATTATTGAGGTTAAAACAGACTCAAAACTTTTTTTTGATTTAGTAAAAAAACACTTTTCAAAAAAAAAAATTAAATTTTCATTAATAAAGAAAAAAAATAAAAATAATTTAAGTAAATTTTTAATAGGTTCAATTTTTCAATTAATAATTTTTTTTATAATTAAAATTTTCTATTGTAAAAAAATAAGTAAAAATAACAATATTTTTATCAATAATTATCCAACTTACAATTTTGAAAAAATTGAACGCCATTTTCAATTTAGTAATTCATTTTTAAAAAAAAATTATAAAAAATTTTATTTTGTTCCAAATATTATTCCTCATAAAAACTTTTTAAAGGTACTAAAACTTCTTAAAATTTGTAACAAAAGAAACTATTTTTTTAAGGAAAGTTTGTTAACAATAAAAGATCTTTTTTTTGCTTTCACGTATCCCTTAAGAATAAAAAAATTTAATACAAATTTTAGAAAATATAAAAGATATGATTTAAGTAAGATTGTATTTAGTGAAATTAGTAATTTAAGATATTTTGCAGCCACTTTACACGGAATCTTAAATTATAAATTTACGGAGAGGTTATTTCTAAAAAATTATAATGTAAAAAAAACAGTTTGTTGGCAGGAAAATCATGAACAAAAGGGTTGGAATTATGGATTTAGAAAGTTTTTTCCAGTAGCTGATGTTTATGGCTATCAAGGTTTTACTAATTTACCACAATTAATGAATACTATTCCTGCAGATTTTGAAGAAAAGTTTAAAGTTATACCAAAAAAAATAATAGTCTCTGGTAGAGAGTATAAGATACCAAGAAAAGAATTTTTTTCAAAACTTAAAATTCAAGTTGGGCCATCATTTATATACAACAAAATTCATAGCAAATTTAAAAAGAAAAATAAGATAAAATATTTGGTTATCCTTACTGAGATTTTACATATAAACTTGAGTATTTTAGATTGGTTAAAATATGCAATTGATAAAGATAATAAAAATTTTTTTTATTTAAAAAAACCCAAAATTTTAAATATGGACAATTATATAGATAGTTTAAATATTAAAAAAAATATTATTTTTTGTAACGGAAGTTTAGTAGAATTTTTTAAAAAATCTTATTGCGTTATTACTTCTGGACCAACAGGTGCTACTATTGAGGCGCTAGGTTATAACTGTAAATTACTAATTCCTTTAATTGATGCTTATGATGAAATTTATCTCAAACTAATAAAGATACCAAAAAAAATGTATAAAATTTCAAGAAATAAAGAAATTTTTTTAAAAAATTTAAAATCTGTAAAATTAATAAAAAATCCAAGGAAATTAAATTCATCTTTTTTGAGGAATTTATTTGAAAAAGTATCCCAAAAAAATCAAAATATTTTTATTTAACAATATGCAAATTTTTAAAAATAAAAAAGTTTTAATTACAGGGCACACTGGCTTCAAAGGGTCATGGCTAGCATTATGGTTAAATCTTCATGGTGCAAAGGTAATCGGAATTTCTAATAAAATTATGACAAAGCCTTCACACTATAAAGCTATTAATTTAAAAAAGGAAATTAAGGAAAAATTTATAGACTTAAGTAATTTAAAAAAAACTTCAGATTTTATTGAAAAAGTTGAACCAGATTTTATATTTCATTTAGCAGCCCAAGCTTTGGTAAAAAAGTCATTTTTGAATCCTTATGAAACTTGGGTTTCTAATTTAAATGGCACTCTAAGCATTTTGGAAGGATTAAAAAAACTTAGCAAAAAAGGAAAAAAAATTTGTACAGCTGTATTAATCACAAGTGATAAAGTTTACAAAAATTTAGAATTAGACATAGGTTATAAAGAAAATGATTTAATTGGCGATTATGATCCCTATAGTGCTTCAAAAGCCTCAGCAGAGCTTTTAATTCAATCATACGTTAAATCCTTTTTTAATAAGGGTAATTCAAAAGTAAGAATAGCTACTGCCAGGGCGGGAAATGTAATTGGAGGCGGTGATTGGTCTGATAATAGATTAATTCCAGATTTTGTTAAAAGCTGGTCAAAAAATAAAACATTATTTATAAGAAATCCTAATTCAACTAGACCTTGGCAACATGTGCTTGAGGTTTTACGTGGCTATGTTTTATTAGCAGAGAATCTACGAAAAAATTCAAATTTACATGGCGAAAGTTTCAATTTTGGACCAATGAGTAAAAACGGGTATACAGTAGTACAATTATTAAAATACATTAAAGCAAAATTACCAAAAATACGTTGGTCAATTAAAAAAAGTTCCAAAAAATTTAAAGAAGCTAAACTATTAAGATTAAATTCAAATAAAGCTAGAAAAATTTTAAAATGGAAATGTGTTTTATCATTTAATCAATCAATAGATATGACTTTAAATTGGTATGAAAATTATTATTTCAACAGGAAAAATTCTAAAGACTATTCAGTTAAACAAATACTTGATTATACTAATATTTATAAAAATAAATGAAAGTCGTTATTTTAGCAGGTGGTTTGGGTTCTAGGTTATCAGAACATACAAAGACTATGCCAAAACCTATGGTGAAAATAAATGGAGTACCAATAATAATTAGAATAATGTCACATTACTCTGAATATGGTTTTAAAGAGTTTTTTATTGCTACAGGATATAAAGGAAATGTAATTAAAAAGTATTTTAAAAAAAATTTTTTTAATTGGAAAATTAACGTTATTGATACCGGAAAAAAAACAATGACGGGAGGTAGGTTAAAAAGGTTAAAAAAGTATTTAAAAGATGAGAGTTTTTTAATGACTTATGGTGATGGACTATCCAATGTAAATATAAAGAAATTAATAAAATTTCATAAAAGAAATAAAAAAATGGTTACCCTTACTGCTGTAAGACCCCCAGCGCGTTTTGGTGCTTTAAAAATTTTAAATAACAAAGTTAAATATTTTAAAGAAAAATCAAAACTAGACGAGGGTTGGATAAACGGAGGTTTTTTTGTAATTAACAAAGATTTTTTTAAATATATAAGAGGTGATAATACTTTTTTAGAGAGAGAACCCTTAGAAAAAATTTCAAAAAAAAAACAATTGACTGCGTACAAACACACTGGATTTTGGCAATGCATGGATACTATTAGGGATAAAGAAATATTAGAAAAAATAGTCAAGAAAAGTGAAAAAAAAAAGTAAAAGTATATTAGTTGTTGGCGGAACTGGTTTCATAGGTTACAACTTAATAAAAAGTTGTTTAAAAAAAAATTTAAAAGTAACGTGTGTTTCTTCAAAGAAGCCTCAATTTAAAAAGTTATTTCCAAAAGTTTATTTTATAGTTTGTGATATAAGAAATAAAAAACTGCTAAGGAAAAAATTAACAAAAGAATTTAATTATGTAGTTAATCTGGCAGGCTATGTTGATCATTCAAATAAAAAAGAAACTTTCTCAAGTCACTATTTTGGATGCTTAAATATTTCAAATATATTTTTAGATAAAAAAATTGAGTCTTTTGTTCAGATTGGAAGCGGCCTAGAATATGGGAATAAAAAATCACCCCATAAAGAGAGTAGTTTATGTAAACCCAAAGGAGCATACGCTTTAGCCAAGTATAAAGCCTCAACTCATTTACTTAAATTATATAAAGAGAAAAAATTTCCGTGCACAATTTTAAGATTATATCAAGCCTATGGGCCAAATCAAAAATTTAATAGACTCATTCCAATGGTTATAAAATCATGTTTGAATAATAAAAAATTTGCATGCACTTCTGGTAAACAAAAAAGAGATTTTCTATATATTGATGACTTATTAAATTTAATTTTTAAAACTTTTAAAACAAAAAAAACAAGAGGAAAAATAATTAATGTTGGATCAGGAAATCCTATTAAAATAAAAACTTTAATAGAAACAATAAAAAAGATTTCTCAAGGAGGCAATCCACTTTACGGAAAAATTAAAATGAGAAAAGATGAAACTTTAAATATGTATCCAAATATTTTTACAGCAAAAAAATTACTAAAATGGAGCCCTAAATATTCTATTCTCAGTGGTTTAAAAAAGACGATAAAAAGTTATAGTGAAAAATTGTAATTCTAAACCATTAGTTAGTATCATTATGAATTGTTATAATGGTGAAAAATATCTTAGAAAAAGTATTAAAAGTATTTTAAAACAATCTTATAATAATTGGGAATTGATTTTCTTTGACAATAAATCATCAGACAAAAGTAAGAAAATCTTTTCCGAATTTACAGACAAAAGATTTAAATATTTTTATTCAAATAAATATTTAAAACTTTATAAAGCAAGAAACGCAGCAATTAAAAAAAGCAAAGGTTATTTTATTTCTTTTCTAGATACAGATGACTTTTGGCATAAAGATAAACTTAAAGACCAAATAGATTTTTTTAAAAAGAACAAAAATATAAAAATTTGTTATACAAATTTTTATATTTTAAAAAGAAAAAAAAATTTTTTAAGTAACAAAAAAATTAAGAATAAAAGAATTATTTCGACCCAAAAACTTTTAGATAATTATGATGTTGGAATATTAACGGTTATGTTAAAAAAAAATTTGTTTAAAAAACATAAGTTTAACGATAATTTTGAAATTATAGGAGATTTTGACTTGTTTTTAACTCTTAGTTTGAAATATGAATTAGGATATTTAAAAAAATCTTTAGCTACTTATAGAATGCATGAACATAACTTATCAAAAAAAAAGTTGGGTATTCATGTTGATGAACTACAACATTGGATAAAAAAAAAGAAAAAAGAGAAAAAATATAAGAATCTTTCGTTTAAAAAACAGGAATTTAATCTTAAAATATTAAAAATAAAAAAATTATTACTAAAAAATCGTTTTTGAATTTCCACCATCAACAGTAATCGCAGCTCCGTTAATATAGCTTGCGTTTTCACTGCATAAAAAAAGAACTAATTGGGCAAACTCAATCGTGCTCGCGATATGTTTTACAGGGATAGAATCAGATATTTGTTTAAGCCTTTTTTTATAATTTCTATTTTTTTTAATAATTAATTCTTTAAGCCTATCAGTTAATACAGCTCCTGTAAGTATTGAATTAATTGTTATTCCTTTAATTTCAATCTCTCTAGATAAAGTTTTTGAAAAAGCTAAAACACCAGCCCTAGAAACATTGGATAAAACCATGCCTGCCGCTGGCTCTTTAGCCGTAGTAGAAGTAAGGTTTACAATACGTCCCCATTTTTTTTTTTTCATACCAGGCAAAACTTTTAAAGATGTATGAATAAAACTTTTTAAGTTATTGTTTAAAGCATATTCCCAATCTTTGTTAGTAGTTTGAGTTATTTTTTTTGGATCTGGACCACCAGAATTATTAATCAAAATATCAATACTTTTATTAAATTTTCTTCTAATTTTTGAAAACAGTTTATCAATCTCACTGGTCTTAGATAAGTCTGTTTGCAAAAACTGAATATTTTGTAATGAACCAATATTACTTATTTTTTTTTTTGCTTTATTAAGATTGCTTAAATTTCTACTACAAATAATTACTTTTGCATTGCTTAAATAAAATTGCTTAGCTATTTCAAATCCAATTCCTTTTGAGCTTGCTAAAATCAATACTAATTTATTTTTAAAATCAAATTTAACCATTTATTTTTTTTACAAGAAAATTTAGTTTAGATAAAGGCACAGCGTGCTCATTATCAGGAAATTTACCTCTAGAATTCATTTTAATATACAAAAAAATTTCTGAAGGTTTATATTTACATACCTTGGGTACTTCAAAAATATTTTTATAATGATTTCCATATGCTACTTCATTTTTAAATTTTTTTTTCATAATTTCAATTGTTTTAATTTCATTTGTAAAATTCTTTGTATTAAAAAAGGTAAAAAGTATTGTAATTTTATTATCTTTAACTATTTTTAAAAAATTTGTAACTTGAGTTATTGATTTCCCACCAGTAGATAAAAAAATCTTACTAGTTTTAAGTGATTTTACTTTTTTTAGATAATTATAGTCTCCAAATGAGCTTCCTAAAATTTTTATAAAGTCTAATTTTATTTTTTTTAAAAACTTAAAATCATCCCAACTATGAATAGCAACGCCTACCATTTTAAATTTTTTTTTTGCTTTTTTAAAAAAGTTCTGTATTTGTGTCTTGTTAAGACAATATTTTTTAAACTCTTTTTTAGTTTTGTTTTTATTTAAAATCTGAATAGATAAAGCATCAATTTTTTTATTATCTAATTTTTTTAAATATTCATTTAATAATTTTACTCTGCCGAAATGATTAATACCAATCTCAGCTACAATTTTTATTTTCATTTTTGATTAGTAAACACTTTAGTTTTATATTAAACAATGATTATTAATAGTCTAATAAAAATTTACTTTTGGGCATGTAGTTCAGTGGTAGAACGCTTCGTTGACATCGAAGAGGTCATAAGTTCAATTCTTATCATGCCCACCAAACGTAAGTATTTTCAGGGTAATTGTCTATTTACATGTTAATGTAAAAATATTATAAGTTCTTGCCTGGTAATTATTGCGAAGGGGCCACACCCGATCCCATTCCGAACTCGGAAGTTAAGTCCTTCAGCGCCGATGGTACTTTGTCTTAAGATATGGAA
>MDTA01039584.1_pt1 | contig 18084 bp, 13 predicted proteins | sample 811151 | NCBI WGS metagenome assembly MDTA01 (sample SAMN05326648, study PRJNA326480) | marine metagenome | isolation source: seawater | place: Indian Ocean: South | collected 2010
AATTTAGAGAAACTTCAAGAAAAATTAATGAATGGAGAAAGGTTTGCTGTAATTATAGAAAATTCAGAAATAAAAAAAATGAATTTATCTACGATAAAAAGATTAAGAGAAATAAAAAAAACCAACAAAAAAAGTATTTATGTAACTAACTACTAGGATATAGTAAGGTTTACTTAAACTTTTAATTTAGCACTAAAATTCAGTATATATTATTTCTAAAATTAGTTTTTTTTCGGTTAGTCCTTCTGGAGGGTTTTCATTTAAAATTACTGTTCCTAATGGGTTATATATAGTTCCTTCAGGTATTGTAATTTTATCACCACCGTTTTTTAGAATTGCTTTTCTTGATCTTATAAAGGCAACATCCGAAGTGACAACAAGAGATAGAGGTATGTTTTCCGAATAAATTCCGTCGTTTAAGTTGATTAAATCAGATACATGTTCAGTAATATTAATTTTATATCTGAATGGTCTATTATCCTTATATTCCAATTTACCTCCATGAAGAATTTTATTTAAAGTGGGGTCCGTTTCACTGCTTGTTGGGTCAGAGAAATAATCTGAAAGAGGAAGATTATCCGTTGTTTTATATACATACAATCTTTCTGCAATTAAACTTTCATTATCCCAGTTTTGCACAAATAAAGGATCAACGTAAAAAATTAAATTGGCTTCATTTATTAAAATGTTATTTTTTAACCTTAAATTTTCAATAACCTCGGAATCTCCTTCTTTATCAAAAAGATTAATGATTGATCTAGTTCCTAGACCTCCTTTAAGATAAATTTTCCCCGATGATAGGGCGTTTTCTGTTATGTTATGGTTTTTAAAATGATTGATTTTTACACCCCCGATTGGCAGATCCAAAATCCTTTCTCCTTTTTCGATAGTGTCGTCTGTCAAAATATTTTGAGTGCCGTTATCGTTGACAAGATCGAAATCGTATTTAACCTTAATTGAAGCTCCAGTCATATTTAATAGCATATAAATATCTTCATTCGAGTTGGTAATCCTAAAATTTATAGACTTTATGTGATTGTGAAAATTGTTAGCATTTTCCAAGACATCTGAACTTTCCATATCTAGTATTTTCTCTTGGAAAAAAGAATTATCTAAAGGTATCCTTATTCTAGGTGTTAGCCTTGTTTCTACAAGCGTTGTTTCGTCTACACTCTCGGTTTCAGGATCATCTTCTTTATAATTATATCTAATTTCATTAAAATCCAGCTGATATGGATAATCTGCTAAAACTCTTCCAATAAAACCTTCTTCATAATAATCTCTTTGAGAATAATATGGCTTAATGCTTTCAAAATTGTTATCTGGATCTAAATCGCTAAAAAAATAAGTTAACTCTGTAACTTTGAAATTAAACTGGGTGCTTTTATTTCCATATATTGAATCAACACTGTATATTTTATTTTCACTGTCATATGAACTATTGTCTGTATCAGTTAAATCAGAGATTCCATCACCATCAGAATCTGAATCAAGGGGATTTGTCCCATTTCGTTGTTCCTCAATGTCGGTAACGCCATCACCATCTGAATCACTGTTTGGATCATTTGGATTAATATCAAAAGCATCTATTACTCCATCATTATCTGAATCTCTTTGATCTATTATAAAGGGTATTTCCAGATATACATCTTTGACTGTCTCGTTTTCTTCAATAACTTTTGTATTGTTCACATCACCCTCCAATTCGCGGTTTTGTGAAAAATTTCCAAAAATACTATTTGGCGGAATATTGATCTGTGTTGTAAAGTTTGCTGAGCTCCTTCCAAAAAAAGGTAAAGTAAATTGACCAACGTGCATATAAACCTGCCTGTCTGATTGAACATCAGCAATTGAATCAGTTCTTGAATAAACTGGATAAAATTCAACTTTGGTTTCAAAATCCGAATCAGAGACAAGTTCTATACCAACAGAATTATACTCTTCGTTGCAAGAAAAATTAAAAATTATAATAAGAAGAATGAAAAAGAGAGCATTAAAAAGTTTCATCAATTAAAAAATTACAAAAAGTATTTTTTAAAAAAATTCGTGTGTCCATTTTCTTTTTTTGCATTTTCAAAATCTAAAACTGGTTTGTCAAAGTTTTTAAGTTTTGAAGCTAAGTCCAAACTCAAGCTATCCGAGTAAGTTATTACTCCGTCCGAATAATTTATTGCAAGTGATATCAAAGAATGATAGTCAGGTTTACTAATCAAATCTAGGTTCACATCGATATCATCAAACCTGATTTTGTCTTTAAGTTTTTTATTCAAAACACCTGCCATGTCATTGTCATATATTGAAGTTATAATTTTACTTTTTTTGAAAATTGGCTCATTGTTAAAATAAGTTTTCATATATAAGGGGAAAAGTGAAGTAAACCATCCATGACAATTAATTACATCTGGAGACCAATTTAGTTTTTTGACAGTCTCTAATACACCTTTTGTGAAAAAAATCATTCTCTCATCGTTATCCTTAAACCCTTTGCCTTTAGTATCAATTAACATTTGCTTTCGTTTGAAATAATCCTCGTTATCGATGAAATAAACTTGCATTCTTTCTTTAGGTATAGAGGCGACTTTTATTATAAGTGGCATATCAATATCATTTATAACCAGGTTCATTCCAGAAAGTCTTATGACCTCATGTAATTGATGTCGTCGCTCATTAATAATACCATACTTAGGCATAAAAATTCTAGTTTGTCCACCCATGTCATTAATTTCCTTCGGAATCTTGAAGGAACTTTTAGAAAGAATCGTTTCAGGTAAATATGGGACTACCTCTGAAGAAATTACAAGTGTATTCTTGTTGCGCATAAACTTTAGCAGTTAAAAAAGTTTAGCAAAATTACAAAAAATCTTTTCTTGAACTCAAAAAAGACTAAATTTAGAGCTTTAAATTATTAATTTTGAGAAGTTTTAATCATTCCTCAGAAATTCTTAAGCTTCTAAATACAAGGGAGTATAAAAATCTTGGATTAGTCCCTACAATGGGGTCATTACACAAGGGACATATTAAACTTATTGAAAAATGTTCATCGAAATGTGATGAAACTATTGTTTCAATCTTTGTAAATCCTACTCAATTTAATAACAAAAAAGATTTAGCTAACTATCCTCAATCAATCAAAAACGATATTCAAATCATTAAAAAAATTAATCCCAATACAATAATTTATACTCCGATGGAATCAGATTTATATACATCTCCACCTAAAGCACAAATTTTTGATTTAGATGGAATTGATAAAATAATTGAGGGTAAATTTAGAAAAGGGCATTTTCAAGGAGTTGCTACCGTAGTTAAGATACTTTTTGAAAAGTTTTCACCTGATTACGCTTTCTTTGGGGAAAAAGATTTTCAACAAATTTTAGTTATAAAGAAATTAATCAAAAAATATGATTTTGAAGTTAAAATAAGAAGTGTTTCAACCGTAAGGGAAAAAAATGGATTAGCTATGAGTTCAAGAAATATTCTATTAGACAAAAAAACGAGATACGATGCAAAAATTATTTATGAATCTCTATGCATAGCCAAGAAAATGATAAAAACCAACGATATCATCAAAATAAAAGATTTTATTAGTAATCTTTTTTTAGTAAATAAAAAATTCCATCTTGAATATTTTTGCATCGCAGAAAGTAATTCTTTAGAGGAAATTGTATCATTTAATCCTAATATAAAAATAAGAGCTTTTATTTGTGCACGGTTTCAAAGGGTAAGGCTAATCGACAATATTGCTTTAAACTAATGTTTAAATTACCTAAAAAGATATTTCAAACGGTTCTACCTCCTTTGGCAGGCCTCTTTTTTATTTATTTATCCTTTTATTACACCAGCGAAGAAGAGAGAAATGAAATATATAAATCATTTAAAGAGGCAAAGATTGAATATATATTTCTTTCAATTTTATTAGGAATAGCTAGTCATATTTCTAGAGCTTACAGATGGAATTTCATGCTTAACTCCTTGGGTTATTATCCTAAATTCATCAACAATGTTTTATCAATTTTTATAACTTATTTAGCAAATTTGGGAATTCCGCGTTCTGGAGAAATATTAAGAGCTTCTGTTATGCAAACTTACGAGTCAATACCCTTTGACAAGGCGTTTGGTACAATATTAGCTGAGAGACTTATAGACTTAATAATATTATTTTTTCTTATTTTTTTGTTTTTGTTTTTGGAAACTGACATTTTACTTCCTCTAATTAAGGAAAAAGCCATTCCATATTTAAATAACTATAAGTTTTTTTTGATAACGATGGCTTTTTTATTATCGATTCTTGTTTTGGTTAAGTTTTTTAAGCGAGGGCTGGTAAAGAAAATTTCTGTTTTTATTGAAGGGGTTCATACCGGTTTTACTTCTATTTTAAAAATGGAAAATAAGACTTATTATGTAGCACACACAATTTTTATTTGGTCTATATATTTGATGGTGTTTTATGTAATGAAATTTAGTATATCTGGAACTGAATTTTTGGGTTTTAAATCACTTTTAATTTCATTTATTTTTGGAGCTATTTCAATAACGACTACAAATGGGGGGATAGGAGTCTATCCTCTATCAGTCTCAATTGCTTTAAGTTTTTATGGAATACCCTTCGAAACAAGTTTAGCATTCGGTTGGATATTGTGGACAGCTCAAACAATTGTGGTCATATTCTTTGGTCTATTATCTTTTCTCCTCCTTCCGATTGTTAATAACAAAACCTAGAAATCTTTTACTATTAAAATACAGCTTGACTAATTTTACTTAAAGTATGAACAAAGCAAAGATTGTCTTTTATTGTAAAAACTGTGGTAACGAACATGCAAAATGGCACGGTCAGTGTAAATATTGTAAAGAGTGGAACTCTCTGAAAGAAAAAAAAGTAAGTTCTTTAAAAATCAAATCTCAAACTGAATTTGGGAATTATTCTAAGAAAGAAAACATTCCTCTTAAAATAAGTGAAATAGATTCTGAAGATGAAATAAGGCTAATTGTTAAAGATGATGAATGGAACAGGGTTCTTGGAGGTGGTCTTGTACTTGGCTCAGTTTGTTTAATAAGTGGCGAGCCAGGAATAGGGAAATCTACTTTGTTACTCCAAACCTCTATGAAGTTTAATAAAAAAGTATTATATGTCTCTGGAGAAGAAAGTCAACGACAGATTAAAGTGCGTTCAGAAAGAATTGGTAAAGCGATAGGTCAAACCTTTATTTTGAGTGAAACAGAGTTAGAGACTATTTTTGAACAAATAAATGGGATTAATCCTGAAATAGTAATAATCGACTCCATTCAGACATTACATTCTAAGATGATCGACGGTTCTCCTGGAAGCGTTACTCAAATAAGAGATTGCTCAAGTGAACTTATTAAATACGCAAAAAGCACAGGTTCAGCAGTAATATTAATAGGTCATTTAACCAAAGATGGAAGCATAGCTGGCCCAAAGGTTTTGGAACACATGGTTGATGTCGTTATAAGTTTTGAGGGGGACAATAACAATGCCTTTAGAATATTGCGGGCTAAAAAAAATCGATTTGGCTCCACAAGTGAGATAGGGATTTACGAAATGTTATCTACAGGTCTTAGGGAGGTTAAAAACCCAAATGAAATTTTCTTGACCTTAAATAGTAGCAAATTGAGTGGGTGTGCAATAGGAGTATCAATGGAAGGGATTAGGCCTTTAACTTTAGAGGTACAGGCACTAGTAAGTACAGCCGTTTATGGTACACCTCAAAGAAGTTCCACTGGATTCAATTCTAAAAGATTAAATATGCTTCTTGCAGTGCTAGAAAAAAGGGCTGGGGTTCAGTTATCTAATAAAGATGTTTTTTTGAATATTACAGGAGGTGTTAAAAGTGAAGACCCTTCTTTAGACCTTGCAATAGTTTCAGCAATTTTGTCTAGTTATCATGATACTCCCATAGATAAAAAAATCTGTTTTGCATCTGAAATAGGTCTATCAGGAGAACTTAGGCCTGTAATTAGATTAGACAAGAGAATTAGTGAGGCAGAAAAGCTTGGTTATAAGGTGTTTGTAACTTCAGGTTGTATTAAAGAATCTACTAAAAGAAAAGGCATTAAGATTTTAGAATTGGAAAAAATTGGAGGCCTTATAAATAATTTATTTGAATAAATTAATTTAATTTAATGTAAAATTTAAAATGCAGAAAATTGTTAAATCTTTTTTGGATGAAGTGGGAAAAAGAAACCAAAATGAACCTGAATTCATGCAGGCAGTAACAGAAGTTGCTGAGACAGTAATTCCATATATATATCAAAATGAAATTTATTACGGTCAAAATATACTCCTAAGAATGGTTGAACCTGAAAGAGTTGTTTCGTTTAGAGTAGCATGGATTGATGACCAAGAGGAAATTAGAGTCAATAGGGGGTATAGGATTGAAATGAATTCGGCAATTGGTCCCTACAAAGGGGGGCTGAGGTTTCATCCAAATGTAAATTTAAGTGTTCTTAAGTTTTTGGCATTTGAACAAATCTTTAAAAACAGTTTAACAACCTTGCCTATGGGTGGGGGAAAAGGTGGATCTGATTTTAATCCAAAAGGTAAAACCGATACAGAAGTAATGAGATTCTGCCAAAGTTTTATGACTGAATTATTTCGTCACATTGGTCCAAATCGTGATATACCAGCAGGGGATATTGGTGTTGGTAGCAGGGAAATAGGTTATCTTTTTGGACAATACAAGAGACTCAAAAATGAGTTTACAGGTGTTTTAACTGGAAAAGGGGTTAGTTGGGGAGGCTCACTTATTAGGCCTGAAGCAACAGGTTATGGTGTCGTTTATTTTGTAGAAAAAATGTTGGAACAAAAAAATATGAATTTTAAAGATAAAAGAGTTTCCATTTCAGGTTCTGGTAATGTTGCCCAATATGCAGCAGAAAAAGTTATATCACTTGGAGGTAAAGTAATTACTATGTCCGATTCTTCGGGTTTTATACATGATAAAGATGGAATAAATCTTGAAAAACTAAAATATTTAATGAAAATTAAAAATATTAATAGAGAAAGAATCAGTAAATATGTTGAGAAGTTTTCATTGGCTTCCTACTTTGAAAGTCAAACCCCATGGAAGGTTGAATGCGATATTGCTCTCCCTTGTGCTACTCAAAATGAACTGCAGTTAGCAGATGCAAAAGAACTTATTAAAAATGGATGTATTTGTGTTGGTGAAGGTGCAAACATGCCTACAACACCTGATGCAATAAGTTTATTAATTGAAAAAAAGGTGTTATTTGCCCCAGGTAAGGCCTCTAACGCAGGAGGAGTAGCTGTTTCTGGTTTAGAAATGGCTCAGAATTCATTGAGATACAATTGGAGCAGAAACGAAGTAGATTCTAAATTAAAGGAGATAATGAATGAAATTCATAAATCATGTTTAAAATATGGTACTGAGAAAAACTACATAAATTACGTCAAAGGAGCTAATATTGCAGGTTTTGTAAAAGTTGCTGACGCTATGATTGCCCAAGGGGTTGTCTGATAAATGATTATTTCTACAAAAGCAATTGTCCTTCGTAAAATAAAATATAGCGACTCTAGCCTTATAGTCGATGTTTTCACTGAGTTAGAAGGGAGAAAATCTTTTTTTATAAAAGGGATACTTGGACAAACAAAAACAAAACTGAAAAATTCGTACTTCCAACCTTTATCTCAAATTTTAATTAAATACAATAAAAGAGAAAAGAAAAAATTTAATTTTTTAATTGACTGTAAGGTTCATTCCCATTGCCAAAACATATATTTAGATTACCGTAAAAGTTCAATTATTCTTTTTTTAAATGAGATTCTAAATATGTGTATGGTAGAAGAGGCTTGCAATAAAGAACTATTTTGTTTCCTTGAAAGTTCACTTAAATGGCTAGATAACAATAATAAAATTTCGAATTTTCATATACTATTTATTTTAAAACTATTAAAATACTTGGGTATTAATCCTCATTTAAAGTCATCTAACTCAAAATTTCTTTCTTTCGAAAGTGGTTCATTTGAGGATGAAAAACCAAACGGTTTACATGCGGAGGGTGAATCTGTGATGAGCATAATAAGTTTATTAGGCATGAAATTTGATGATTGTTTTTCCCTGAAAGTAAGTCAAGTACAAAAACATGAAATCCTTAAAATACTTTTGGAGTACATCGAATATCATGTTCAAGGTTTTAAACAGCCCAAATCGCTGGATATATTACATCAAGTTTTTGAATAGATTCAAAGTTTTATTAATTATTATTATTCTGTTTAGTAGTTTTGACGGCATTTCACAGCTTGTAAAAGTAAATGATATGCTAACTCAAGAACCCCTATCTGACGTTTACATCTTTAATGAAAGCAAAAAGAAGTACACATCAACTAACAATAGTGGGGTTTTTGACTTGAATTTTTTTTCAGTAAAGGATACTTTAACTTTAAGCCTAATCGGATATGATGACAAAAAAATTACCGTTGAAGATGTAATTTTTAATTCTAGTTTAATAGAAATGAGTGTGAATGAAAAAAAATTATCGGAAATTGTCCTTTCCGTAGCCAGAACTGCTTCACAATCAAAAAAAATCACTCAAAAAGTTGAAATTATTAATAAAAATTCAATAGTCAAGAATTCCCCAGCAACTGGAGCTGAGGTTTTATTATTAGCTCCATCAGTTAGAGTTCAAAAATCTCAAGGGGGAGGTGGGAGTCCAGTAATTAGGGGTTTTGAAGCAAATCGAGTTCTTTTAGTTGTGGATGGAGTAAGAATGAATAATGGAATTTTCAGATCTGGTCATTTACAAAATGCCATAACAGTAGATCCAAATAGTCTTGACAGAGTGGAAATTATTTATGGATCTTCATCTGTTGGTTATGGTTCAGATGCAGTTGGAGGAGTAGTTCACTATTATACTAAAACTCCAAAAATCAACAACGCCCAAAAATTAACAAATTTCTTTTCATCAACCTTTAATAGTTCGAGGCAAAGTGTTGTTCATCATTTAAATAGTGAGGCGAGCTTTAACAAATCTGCTATTCTAACGAGTTTTACATTTTCGAAATTTGGAGATATTATTATGGGAAAAAATAGACAGCATGGTTTTCAAAACTGGGGATTAGTTAATGAATACTCGTCTAATTCCAGTTCTTTATATTTCGAATCTTCTTCTAAAAATAAAAATTCCCATATTCAAAAAAATTCGGGATACAGTCAAGTAGATTTTTTACAAAAAATTGTCTTTACGTTACCCAAAGAAAAACAACTATTAATCAATTTTCAATTCTCAAACTCTTCAAATATTCCAAGATTTGACAAATTAAATGAAATGACGAGAAATAAGTTGAGATTTGCTGAATGGAACTATGGGCCTCAAAAAAGATTATTGATTTCACCTCAACTAAAAATATTTCCTAAGAAAAAATATCTCTACAAGGGTAATATTATAGCAGCTTATCAGTGGGTTAAAGAATCTAGAATTCAAAGAAGATTTGAATCCCTAGAGAGAATCAATCAAAATGAAAATGTAAATATTTTTAGTTTAAATGCTGACTTCGAAATGCAAAAAACTAGAAAAATTAGTATTGTTTATGGTTTCGAATTTGTGGGGAATAAAATAAAATCTGATGCCTTTAAAGAAAGGTTAACAGTACTAGGAAATACAATAACTCAAACACAGTTTTCAGGAAAGTTTCCGTCTAGATATCCAAACAACGGAAGCTCTTATTTCGTCTCTGCTGGCTATTCAAATTTGAGATTAGATATGAATTCAAAATTATCAGTATCATTAGGTGCTCGTTATACTTCAACTAAAATTAAAGCAAGCTGGGTTAATGAACAATTTTTAAAATCTAGAAATCTAAATCTAAAAACAAAAAATAATGCGCTTACGGGAAGTATATCTTCTTCATACCGGCCTAATAAAAAAGTGAAAATGAATATTCTCTTTTCTACTGGGTTTAGATCTCCCAACATAGATGACATTGGAAAAATTAGAGAAAATCGCGGGGTGCTTATTATTCCAAATCCAGAATTACAACCTGAGTATGTTTACAATTTTGAGGGTGGTTTAACTTTTTCTAATGATGATTTTTTTTCAATTGAAGGACGTTTTTTTAACTCTAATATTAAAAATTATATAGGTAGAATTATTTCTCCTTTTACAAATGATGTGTCTGATAGCGATATATGGTCTTTAATTATAGACAAACAAAAACTTTCTACACAAATAAATCAAAATATTGGTAATGCACGAATCTACGGTGTTTCAATTGACGGAAAGGCTAAGCTTTTTCCTGGTTTTAATATTATGGGAAATGTTAATTTGACAGATAATACTATAAACAAAAAAATAGGCCAAATCCCTTCAATACTTCCTCTATACGGAAATGTGAGAATCAACTACAACAGTAAGAAATTTAACTTGACATTAAGTAACAATTTTAGTGGAAGAAAATTATCACAAGATTATAGTAGAGGTGGTGAAGATAAAATCGAAGAAACACCAATAATAAATAATGAAAAGGGAAATATAGTGTATTACGGCTCTCCAAAATGGTCGATTTACTCTATTTCAGCAGCATTAGATCACAATGAAAACGTCAGGACATCGTTTTCCATAGAGAATATATTTGATTTACATTACAAAGAATTTGCTTCAGCTATCTCTTCACCTGGTAGAGCAATTATTTTAAACCTTAATGTAAAGTTTTAATTAGTCGAAAAAAATTATAGCTAAAATGCATAAAAAATGCTTATTTTCGGACATTTAATGTTTGCCCTATGGCCTTCAAAGATTATAAACAGCTTGAATTGAACACAATTGCTTCCGAAATTCTTACTTTTTGGGAGACGGAAAAAATATTTGAAAAAAGTATAAGTTCAAATGAAAATTCTACTCCATATATCTTTTACGAAGGGCCTCCATCTGCAAACGGTCTCCCAGGGATTCACCATGTTATGGCAAGAACTATTAAAGATATTTTTTGCAGATACAAAACCCAAAAAGGTTTTAAGGTGGAAAGAAAAGCAGGATGGGATACTCACGGATTACCTGTTGAACTGGGAGTTGAAAAAGAATTAAATATCACTAAAGAAGATATTGGGAAAAAACTCAGTATTGAAAAATATAACAATGCTTGCAGAGAAGCCGTTATGCGCTATACAGACGTATGGAACGAATTAACAAAAAAAATTGGTTTTTGGGTTGATATGGATAATCCTTATATAACTTATAAAACAAAATACATTGAAAGTGTTTGGTGGTTGCTAAAACAGATTTACAAAAAAGGGTTGATTTACAAAGGGTATACCGTCCAACCCTATTCTCCGAAAGCTGGAACAGGTTTGAGTTCACATGAGCTAAATCAACCTGGGACTTATAAAGATGTAAGCGATGTTTCTATAACTGCAATGTTTAAAATTTTAAATAGCAGTCTCCCTGAAGAACTAGAAACAGATTCTGATTTATTTTTTCTAGCTTGGACTACTACCCCCTGGACCCTTCCATCTAATACTGCTTTGACAATTAGTAAAAAAATTAATTATGTTGTTATTGACACTTTTAATTTATATACCGAAAAACCTATAAGGGTTTTGTTGGCAAAAGATCTTATAAATAAGGTTTTTGACAATAAGTTTGTTGAGATAAATTCTTCTAAGGACCTTTTATTTAAATCTACGAAAAAAAAGATTCCTTTTTTAATCATCAATCAAGTTAAGGGGGATAGACTTATTGATGTTAGATACGAGAAAATATGGGAAGATGCGCCTCTCCCTAACGATAATCATGAAAATGCATATAGAGTAATTTCTGGGGATTTTGTGACCACAGATGAAGGAACGGGAATAGTACACACGGCTCCAACCTTTGGGTCTGATGACGCTTTAGCAGCAAGTCAAGCTAACCCACCTGTTCCCCCATTACTTACTAAAGATAAAAATGGAGAGCTTGTTCCACTTGTAGACTTACAAGGTAAATTTATTGATAATCTAAAGATAATTGGTGGTAAATATGTTAAAAATGAATACTACAACGAAGATCAAAAACCGGAAAAATCTGTAGATGTAGAAATATGCATACATCTAAAAGAAAAAAACAGAGCATTTAAAGTAGAAAAATATATTCACTCTTATCCAAATTGCTGGAGAACAGATAAACCTATTCTTTACTATCCTCTCGATTCATGGTTTATAGGTGTATCTAAAATCAGAGATAAATTGGTTTCTTTAAACAAACAGATAAATTGGATTCCTAGTTCTACTGGGGAAAAAAGGTTTAGCAATTGGTTATCAAGTGCAAATGACTGGAATTTGTCTAGAAGTAGATATTGGGGAATTCCGTTGCCAATATGGAGAACTAAAGATAATGGCGAAACAAAAGTAATTGGTTCAGTCAATGAGCTGAAAAGTGAAATTATTAAATCCATTAATAATAAGCATATGGAGTTTAATCCAATAGAGAGCTTTGAGGTGGATAACATGGGGGAAGAAAATTACGATAATATTGATTTACATAAGGACACCCTAGATAATATAATTCTTTCAAGTGACGAAGGTAAACCAATGTATAGAGAAAATGATTTAATTGATGTGTGGTTTGACTCTGGCGCCATGCCTTACGCTCAAGTTCACTACCCTTTTGAAAATAAAAATCTTATAGATGAGAAAAAAATATTCCCAGCCGATTATATCGCAGAAGGGGTTGATCAAACAAGGGGTTGGTTTTACACCTTACATGTGATTTCAACTATTGTTTTTAACTCTATCTCTTACAAAAATGTTATATCAAACGGGTTAGTTTTAGATAAAAATGGTCAAAAAATGTCGAAAAGACTAGGAAATAGTATTGATCCTTTTGAGATAATTTCTAAATATGGTCCTGACGCGACAAGATGGTATATGATTTCTAATTCAAATCCATGGGACAATTTAAGGTTTGATATAGATGGAGTTGATGAAATATCTAGAAAGTTTTTTGGAACATTGTTTAATACATATTCTTTCTTTGTCCTTTACGCAAATATTGATGAATTTGATGTCAATAAAAAAAATATTCCCATAACTAAAAGACCAGAAATAGATAGATGGATAATCTCAGAACTGAATCGCCTTATAAAGGAAGTAGACGAAGCATTTGACAAATATGATGCTACTAAAGCGGCTAGGAACATATCAACTTTTGTAAATGATTTACTTAGCAACTGGTATGTAAGATTATCTAGAAGAAGATTTTGGAAGGGTGTGTTAAGTAATGACAAACTAGCCGCATATCATACGCTTTTCGAATGTCTCAATAAAGTTTGTAGATTAATAGCTCCATTAGCACCTTTTTTTGCAGATAGACTTTTCTTGGATCTTAATAAAGAAAACCGTTCTGAAGTAAAAGATTCTGTTCATTTAACAGTATTCCCATCGAGTAATGACCGGTACAGGGATACTGACCTTGAAAAGAAGATGAATTATGCTAGAGATATTTCCTCATTGGCTTTGTCGATAAGAAAAAGGAATCAGATTAAAGTAAGACAGCCTTTAAAAAAACTAATTGTTCCCGCAAAAAATATTTTAGAAAAAAAATCTATAGAAAGTATTTCCGAGTTGATTTGTGCGGAGATAAACGTTAAGAAAATTGAAATTATTGATGATTCATCTGGCATTATTGTAAAATATGTTAAACCGAACTTAAAAATTCTAGGTCCTAAATATGGGAAAAGTATAAACGAGTTGAAAAATAAACTGGTTGCACTTCAAAAAAATCAAATCGACTTATTAGAGAAAGGTGAAAGTATCTCGATATCAATTAAACAAGAGAAAATAAACATTTCACCCTCTGAAGTATTAATCGAATATAAAGATATTGAAGGTTGGATTGTTGCAAGTAATGATAAAATTACTGTTGCTCTTGACACTAGATTAAACGAAAGTCTTCTTCATGAAGGACTAGCAAGAGAGTTTATAAATAGACTTCAAAATTTAAGAAAACAGTCAGGATTTGAGGTGACTGATAAAATTATTTTATATTTGACACCTGACAAAACATTAGATAAAGTGTTTGTTAATCATTTGGATTATATTAAGAATGAAGTCTTAGCTAAAGATATAGTTATTAAGAAGGAAGTGAAAAAAGGTGAAAATATTGTATTTGATCAAATTAAAACATTTGTTGAACTTTGTAAAGTCAAAACAAAATGAGTGAAATAATTAAAAATAAATATAGTGACAAAGAACTAAATCAATTTAAAGTTTTAATAGAAGAAAAAATTGAGAAAGCGAAAAAAGATCTTGAATTGTTAAAAAGTACTTACATGAACGATGGTAACAATGGTACCGATGATACTTCTCCAACTTTCAAAGCTTTTGAGGAAGGATCAGAGACGATGTCCAAAGAAGCAAACACACAGCTAGCTCTAAGACAAGAGAAGTTTATTCGTGATCTTAAAAGCGCCTTAATTAGAATAGAAAACAAAACCTATGGCATATGCAGGGTGACTGGAAAACTTATAAAAAAAGAGAGGTTAACCCTGGTTCCACACGCCACTTTAAGTATAGAAGCAAAAAACATGCAAAAGTAACTTGTTTTGCTTTTCTTTTATTGGTAAACCTTAAAATATCCTCTCAAAATATAAGCCTGAAAAAATGGAACTCAAATGATTTTGATTTAGTTTTATTAAAACTAGATTTCACTAATGATATAACAATTAACGAGTCGGAGTCAAGCATCATTTACGTGAAGTATAAGCAAGAGGGAGAATTCAAAGAAAACATTATTTTGAAAACAACTATTGATAATAGGGAGTTGAAAATTAAAGAAATAGTTTCTCCAACGTTAAAAGCGCATAATGATAAACTTAGTGTTCATAAAACAGTTGTTAACTCAATTGAGGTTACAGTTCCGATTAACTTTAGGACCCTTATTAATACAAAGTCTTGTAGTATGAAAATTATGTCCCCTTTTTCAGACATATACATCAATATAGGTGAGGGTAAAGTTAATTTAAATCAAAAGAAAATTAAAGGAGTAATAAATTCAATTTCAGCTGATATTTTTTGTGTTAACCCTTTAAGTAAATTACTTATTACTTCAAAAGCTGGTTTTATATCTGGTTTAAATAAAAGCTCGATTACACCCAATTTGGTAATTAAGACTATACGAGGAGATGTTAGTAAGGAATGTTTTATAAATTAATTATTTTTAGATATGCATTATAACTTTTCCTTTCCAATAATAAATCTAAAAAGGGCCGTATATATAATATTCACTGTGATATTATTAGATCAAATTTCTAAAATTTATATAAAACTTAATTTTCCATTGACACTTTATGGTGATGACGCTATACTTGATTATGGATTTTTTAAACTCCTATTTATTGAAAACAAGGGTATGGCATGGGGAACTAAATTAAGTGATTTTATTCCTTTTCTAGACGATGAGATATCAAAATTATTATTATCGATAATAAGGATTGTTGCGATTTTTTTTCTTGGTTACTGGATAAAAAAATCTTTACAGGAAAAAACGTCAGATTCTTTTCTATTATCATTGTGTCTTATCTTTGCTGGAGCCGTTGGTAATTTATTAGATTCCATTTTTTATGGAGTTATATTTTCACATAGCTACGGGCAAGTGGCAACATTTCTTCCTAAGGAGGGCTATGCTCCATTTTTTTTTGGTCACGTTGTGGACATGCTGCAATTTCCGATTGTCTCTTGGATATGGCCAAAATGGATTCCATTCATTGGAGGTGAACCATATACTTTTTTTGAATATGTTTTTAATCTTGCTGACTCATCAATCAGTTTTGGTATAGCAATTATTATCTTTTTTAACAGGAAGTTTTTAACTAATTAAAATTGTAAATTTTTTTTGGGGTCACACAAAAATTAAGCCTTACATCTTTGGGAGAAGTTAGTATTTTTTTTTCTGGATTGAAAAATGATAACCCTATTTTTAAGCATTCTTCCCCACATTTAGACAAAAATTTATCATAATATCCCTTGCCATACCCGACCCTATCCCCATAACAATCATAAGCGAGTAAAGGAACAAAGACCACCTGGATGCTTTTCGGTTTTACTTCGATACCATTTATCGGCTCTAATACATTCCATCGATTTAATTTAAGTTTAGTCGCGTCAGTTAACAAATAGTGAGTCAATTGAGCATTTGAAATAACTTTGGGGATGATGATATTTTTGTCCCTGCCCTGGAGAACTGAAATAATGTAATTAGTATTAATTTCTTTCAAATTGTCCACTCCCATGAATATATGGAAGTTATCGAAACCCCATATAGGTAGTTTGAGAATTTGATTTGCTATTTCAATACTTAATTCCTCAATTTTTAGAGAGTCTAATTCTGCTCTTTTTCTCTTATATAATAGTCTTAAAGTTTTTTTATCCACTGTTTAATATATCTCAACAAAGAAAAGAATTAATTTTGTTTACTTATAAGTCATGTATAAAGATAAAACTATCTCCATTCAGCTTGAAACCCTACCAGAAAACCCGGGGGTTTATCAATTTTACAATGAAAAAAGTGAGATCTTATATATAGGTAAAGCTAAAAGTCTTAAAAAAAGGGTCAAATCCTATTTTACTAAAAATCATGATAACAATAGAACTCGATTATTAGTAAAAAATATTTTTTCAGTGAAACATATTATTGTAGAAACTGAAACAGATGCTCTTTTATTGGAAAATAGTTTAATTAAAGAATATAAACCAAGGTATAATGTCCTATTGAAGGATGATAAAACATATCCCTGGATATGTCTTCAAAAATCTCCTCCTAAAATATTTTATACCAGGAATAATAAAAATAAAAATGCTGAATTTTTTGGTCCTTACACGAGTGTGAAACATTTGAAAATACTTTTAGCTTTAATAAAAGAAATTTATCCTTTCTTAAATCATGAGCTGAATCACTTACTTAAGATTAGCAGTGAAGAACAATCAATGAAATTATTTGACAAAAACAAAGAATCTATAAAAGAGCTTATTAAAGGGAACCTTAAATTTTGTTTAAATCATTTAAAAAAAGAAATGGTCAAATTGTCAAGTGAAGAGAAATACGAAGAAGCTCATCTTTTAAAAGATAAAATTATATCTCTTGAAAAATATCAATCAAAGTCAACAATTGTAAATCCTAAAATTAGTAATGTTGATGTGTTCTCAATTGTAGATGATGAATCTTATGCTTATGTAAATTTCCTTCAAATTGCTTTTGGATCAATTATTAGGTCTCATTCTGTAGAAATCAAAAAAAAGTTAAATGAAAATAAAAAAGAACTGTTAACTCTTGCAATAATTGAAATAAGAAGTCTTTTTAGTTTAAATACAAATGAAGTTTATCTTCCTTTTAAAGTTAATCTAGGTGAAAATATTAAGGTTCATGTCCCAAAATTAGGAGAGAAGAAAAAACTACTTGAACTCTCTCATAGAAATGCAAAATTTTATAGAATCGAAAAAATCAATCAAATAAAAATTTTAGATCCTGAAAAACATAATAATAGAATATTGGAGCAAATGAAATTAGATCTTCGGCTTAAAAACAAACCTGAACACATTGAATGTTTTGATAATTCTAATTTGCATGGTTCCAATCCAGTTGCAGCCTGTGTTGTTTTTAAAAATGGAAAACCATCAAAAAAAGAATATAGACTTTATAATATTAGAGAGGTAAAGGGAATTGATGATTTCGCTTCAATGAAAGAGGTTGTATTTAGAAGATATAAAAGGTTAGTTAATGAAGGGCTAAACTTACCTCAACTTATTGTTGTAGACGGAGGTAAAGGTCAACTTTCATCTGCAATGAAAGCCATTAAATCTTTGGGACTTGAAAAGCAGATATCATTAATTGGAATCGCAAAAAGACTTGAGGAAATTTTTTTTCCAGCAGACCCGATTCCACTTTATCTTGACAAGAGGTCAGAAACATTAAAAATAATTCAACAATTAAGAAATGAAGCCCACCGATTTGGGATTAATTTTCATAGAAAAAAAAGAATTAAAACTAGTTTTGATTCGTATTTTGACCAGTTAAATGGAATTGGACCAAAAACTAGAGAACTACTTTTAAAAGAGTTTAAAAGTGTAAAAAGAATTAGGG